>ERZ894232.2311-NODE-2311-length-14027-cov-7.396436_pt1 | contig 14027 bp, 10 predicted proteins | sample MGYA00380296_ERZ894232 | MGnify/ENA primary metagenome ERZ894232 (study PRJEB32331, sample SAMN06328433) | human gut metagenome | biome: human gut microbiome; feature: stool | host: Homo sapiens | collected 2014-08-14 ... | reverse complement strand
CTCACATACCTGTAATCTTTTTCGTGCTGCATTTCCTGCGAATATATATCTTTGATATCCCCTGTACTTATATTAAGCTTTCTTACTATATATTTATTATCACCTACGCATGCAAAATATATATTTCCATCACTATCAAAACGCGACTGTCTACACCATTCTGTATATATTATGGTCGATGCTATTTCTGGATACTTCTCATTCATATTACACTGAATAACAACTTTATCTGTTGACACATCAATCTGCTCTGTATAATATCTATACTCATCAGCTGATATTCCACTCAGCCAGTTAACATATAGCTTATCTTCTATTGGATATAATGAAATCACTTCGTGATAATAATACCCACTCGCATACTGTTTTACAATATAAGCCTGCCCATCTGTATCTATAGGCACTGCACACAGATATATCTGATTATCTCCGGATATTTCATAATATAATTTACCATTAGTTAAACAGGCACTGTTATCATTTTTATTAACTGACAGCCCATTTATTGATAGCGTCTTCTCTTCTTTCTTATCTCTCATTGTCTTATCATAGGAAACAAGTATATCTTTTTCTGTAGTCCTCTCAATCATATATAATCTTTGGTTATGATACCATATCTTATTTCCCAGACAGGCATCCTTAGACATATATGCCTCACACTCTTCTGTCCTATGGTCACAGTCCATCTTTGAACATAATGGTATGGTCATATCTTTCACCATATCATAATAATATATATACGAATTCCTATTATTATTAACAGGCGCACCGGCTATATAATAATATCCGGTCTCTGATGCCGCCGCATTATCCGACATATAATACTGTGGTGCATTGTCATCATATACATATGAGGAATACTTATAATCCTCAGATGATGTCTGCCTGTTCGTCTTTCCAGAACACGCTGTCATAACTAATGCTGTTGTAACTGTCATCATAATTAATAATATCTTTTTCATAGCCGATACGCCCCTTTCCATAATCCACTCTTAACTATTTAATTACTCTAACCAGTAATCAAAATCTCCCCATTCATCAACGTAAAATTTAAATGTGGCATATCCATCATAATTACCCTCACCAAATGCTGCGTGAGCTGTATAATGGAATACATATGTAGCTGTTGATGTCTGATATCCATAGTCATCTTCATAATCCATATTATCTATTGTTACATTATCACTTGTCTTGCTCCAGCTTTGTGGAATGATATTTATAACCCAACCATAAGCGCCTTCATCATATGCATATTCAACATAAGCTGTTATAGAAATATCCACATTATGCGAATCGTCAAGTACATAATTGGAAGTAGCTGTTACCGTTACTGCACCACCCTGTGATGCGGATGCCTTCTGTGGATTAATAAATACTACAACAGCAATGAATGCTATAATAGCCGCTGTTGCCATTTTACCTATTCTCTTTATTCTCATAATATTCATAATATTTTCTCCTTTCGGTAAATATCTTTAGTTACTCGGTTACTAACTAAATATTATCTATACCTCCTCCCTTCTTAATTAAATTTAACTCTTTGTTGCACTAATACTAAATATTAAGAACTGAGCTCTTGGTTCTTTATAATTAATGCACAAAGTATTTATACCATCAATCTAACTCATTAGACCTATTCTGTCAATTAATTTTACTTTTATTTATTACATATTAGCTACCATAATGTTCATTCCCATTATGTTATTAATCATAATATCTATCTATTATTTCATAATCTACACTTGTTTCACCATAACAATCTGCGTACGCTTTTATCTTATATTTTATATTTAAGCCGTCAGAGTTGCTTATCGTGCAATATCTTACTCCGTAATCTTGATATATTTCTTGGTTCTCATCAACAAAAACTAAATAGCCCTCATAACACTCTATACTTAAATATACATTATTCATTTCAACCCAATATCCATCAGCATAATCGTATAAAATACTAACTATTACATCTGCAGTCAATTCATTAGTATCTATATCTGTAAGCGTTAAATACATTACTGACTTAGCAGAATATTCCCTCATCATTTGCATATCATCTTCTGAATATGAACTTACATATAAAACATCATCAGCCTTAGCTTCATTAATTGGCATTGTGCATATTAATATTGCTAATAATATATTCGTAATAAATATTTTTTCTAATCTTTTCATAATAACCTCTATCCCTTTCCTAACTAATTTATTCATTTATACTATCAGAACTGCCATCCTAATATTTTACAACAACTTTAACTAAATTGCCGTCATCATCAATGACCTCTTGATATGACTGGACATATTGTCCACCCGTTCCTAATACTTTCCCATCAACTTCCTTCTGCTCTGTCTTAATTACCTCATCTTCTGCCTGTTCTTCATCTTCTATCTGTACGCTCTCATCTGTATGCTCTATCTTTTCAATAACATCTGTACTTCTATTAACTTCATTACTGCCGGCTTCTACATACTGCACCGTAGGCTTTATGAATAATGCAGCCATAACAACCGTCAATATCAGTAATGATACTGCCACCTTGCTGGTACTGGCACTTTGAGGCTTCATTATATTACCTATTCTATTAATCGTAATTCTGTAATCATTATTAAATCCCAGCACCCTTACTTTTGTCATATTGCCTTTATAAGCACTGTTTAACAATATATTGGCATATTTCTTACTCCAGTCCTCATCGTCCATATGTCTGTTACAGCAGTCATAATCACAGCTTAACTCTATATATTCTGCATAATACTTATAAAACATCCATACCAGCGGATTGTACCAGTATATAACCGCTGCTATGCCTGTTATTATCTTGATAATATGATGTTTGTGGCATATGTGCGTATACTCGTGCTCATAAAGATATGGTACGTCTTCATCATTGACTGCATATGATATATAAACCTTAGGTCTGACAACACCATATACCAATCCAGAAGATATATAATCGCTTCTGTATACTTTCACTCTTTTACCGCCAGCTAGTATTTCCTGTGGAATACTTGTAGATAATCTGTTCCTGAATTTCATATCAGCTAACATATTATGTAGAAATATCACAACAATTCCAAGCAGCCATATGACCGCTAATATTTCATACATATTTATTGTTATTCCCGTCACACTGTCTGTGTAACTCACTTCTGACAATATGTCTGTTGATACTCTTTTTATATTGAACCTGATTGACAGTGGTATCAGAATTCTGACCCACACTAAAGACATTAACAGCAGCTTAAGCTTCGCTGACTTTATACGCATTAATCCGCATATCAGCAGGCATATTAATATAGCTGCCATTACTCTGATATTATTCTCCAAAATGTCTGTATATAACTTTAACCCCATCATATGTATACCCCCACTCACTGATGTATACGGATTGCCCTAAGCCTTCCACTTTACACAATCCCCATTGTGTTATTTATCTAACCCAAATTGCCTTACTATCTCCTGTCTTTCCTCGTCCGTTATCCCCCTTGCACGAACAAAAGCCGCCACAAATTCCGGCAGCGAACCGTCAAATCTTGAATCTATGGTATTCACGCTCTCTATTGACTGTGCATCTTCTTTCTTAATTATAGATGTGACTATTGCATTCTCGGACTTTATTATTCCGCGGTCACTCAGTCTTTTTATAACTGTATATGTGGTTGACTTCTTCCAGTCAAGCTTTTCCCTGCATAATCTCACCAGCTCTGTGCTCTTAACCGGTTCATTCTCCCACAATATCTTACAGAAGTTATACTCACTTTCATATATTACTGGCTGCATATTAATCTGCACCTCTCTTATCTGATATTTATAGCCTTAGTCTAAGTCACTAAACCTTATTTGTCAATATATATTTTCACAAATATTTATACATCAACCCAAAAACTGTAAATATTAAAAAATCAGGAGAAAATTCGCACAACTGTAATTTTCTCCTGATATATTAAAGTTCTATATTAGTTCTTCTCAACTGCAAGTACAACCTTCTCACCATTGATATCCCAATCCTTAGTGAAGCCTGCTGTCTTACCTGTTTCTATAGTATTTGCAAGAACAACGCTCTTGATCTGCTCTGCATTCTTAACCATAAGGTCTGCTAACTTGTCATTACCATCTACATATACAGTAATCTTATCCATAACCTCAAATCCAGCATCCTTACGCATAGTCTGGATCTTACTTACGATTTCTCTTACGAAGCCTTCCTCGATAAGCTCTGGTGTAAGGTTAGTATCCATAACAACTGTGATACCCTTGTCAGAACTTGCTACAAAACCTTCCTTCTGAGTCATCTCTATAAGAACATCATCCTTCTCAAGAACGATATCTTCACCATCAGCATTGATTGTAAATGAACCCTTAGTGTTAAGCTCATCCATAGTTGCATTGCCATCAAGTGTTGAAAGTGCTGCTCTGATAGCATTAAGATGCTTGCCATACTTTGGTCCAAGTGTCTTTAACTGTGGCTTGAATGAGTATGAAGTAAATGCTCTTACATCATCTGTGTACTCAACTTCCTTAACATTAAGCTCATCTGCTATTATAGCTGTAAAGTATTCGTTTAACTTCCAGTCAGCCTTGATGTACAGCTTGCCGATTGGCTGTCTGTTCTTGATATTAGTTGAGTTACGGCATGCTCTTCCGATAACAACAGCATTTAATACATCTTCCATGTTATCTTCAAGTTCCTTGTCAATCCATTCTTCCTTGACTTCTGGGAAGTCGCAGAGGTGGATACTGATAGGAGCTGTCTTGTCTATACTGCATACAAGGTTTCTGTAAATGCTTTCTGTCATAAAAGGAATCATAGGTGCTGCTGTCTTGCAAAGTGTTACAAGTGTTGTGTAAAGAGTCATATAAGCATTAATCTTATCCTGCTCCATACCCTTTGCCCAGAATCTTTCACGGCATCTTCTTACATACCAGTTAGAAAGCTCATCTACAAAGTCCTCAAGTGCTCTTGCTGTTTCTGTAATCTTGTAGTTGGCAAGATTATTATCAACAGTCTTAACAAGAGTATTAAGCTTTGAAAGAATCCATTTATCCATAACAGGAAGCTTATCATACTCAAGTGTGTACTTAGTAGCATCAAAATCATCTATGTTAGCATAAAGTACAAAGAATGCATATGTGTTCCAGATAGTTCCCATAAACTTTCTCTGACCTTCTGTAACAGCCTTGTCATGGAATCTGTTAGGAAGCCAAGGTGCTGAATTCTCGTAGAAATACCAGCGGATAGCATCTGCACCGTGCTTTTGTAATGCGTCAAATGGATCTACAGCGTTACCCTTTGACTTACTCATCTTCTGTCCATCTGCATCCTGAACGTGACCAAGTACGATAACATTTTCATAAGGTGCTTTATTGAAAAGAAGTGTTGATATTGCAAGAAGTGAGTAGAACCATCCTCTTGTCTGGTCAACGGCTTCTGAAATGAACTTAGCAGGGAACTGTTGTTCAAACACTTCCTTATTCTCAAATGGATAGTGGTGCTGTGCAAATGGCATTGAACCTGAGTCGAACCAGCAGTCGATAACTTCTGGAACTCTCTTCATCTTGCCCTTACATTTAGGACAAGTACAAGTAACAGCATCAATATATGGTCTGTGAAGCTCGATATCATCTGGACAGTTATCAGAATGTTCCTTTAATTCTGCCTTGCTTCCGATAGATAACATTTCTCCACAATCATCACATACCCAGATATTAAGAGGAGTACCCCAGTATCTGTTACGTGAAATTCCCCAGTCCTGAACATTTTCAAGCCATGCACCAAAACGTCCAGTTCCAATAGTTTCCGGAATCCAGTTGATTGTCTTGTTGTTAGCTATTAAGTTAGCCTTAACTTCTGGATCACTCATCTTGATAAACCAAGACTCTCTTGCGTAGTAGATAAGTGGTGTATCACATCTCCAGCAGTATGGGTAATCGTGCTCGAACTTAGGAGCATCAAATAACTTGCCCTCTTTATCAAGGTCTTTAAGTACTTCTGGGTCTGCTTTCTTAACGAAAAGTCCTGCATATGGTGTTTCCTTTGTAAGTTCACCCTTTCCGTCAACGAACTGTACGAATGGAAGGTCATACTTACGTCCAACCTTGGCATCATCTTCACCAAATGCTGGTGCAATATGAACGATACCAGTACCATCTGACATAGTTACATAGTCATCACATGTAACAAAATGTCCCTTCTTGTGCTGCTTAGCTGCAACATCTGCCGCACACTGATATAATGGCTCATATTCTTTATATTCAAGGTCTTTACCCTTGTAAGTTTCTAATACTTCGTAGTCAACGCCTGCACCGCTACCTACTTCTGTGCCTTCTTCTACTGCTGTACCATTAACTGTCTGACCTGCCTTAACTGCAAGTCCACCAAGTACCTTATCAAGAAGTGCTTCTGCCATATAGTAAGTATAGCCATCTGCTGCCTTAACTTTAACGTATGTTTCTTCTGGGTTAACGCAGAGTGCCACGTTAGATGGAAGTGTCCAAGGTGTTGTTGTCCATGCAAGGAAATATGCATCTTCACCTACACACTTGAAACGTACTACTGCCGAACGCTCCTTAACAGCCTTATAACCCTGTGCTACTTCGTGTGATGAAAGTGGTGTTCCACAACGTGGGCAGTAAGGAACAATCTTAAAGCCCTTGTATAAAAGACCCTTATCCCATATCTGCTTTAAAGCCCACCATTCAGACTCGATGAAGTTATCATCATATGTGATGTATGGATTATCCATATCAGCCCAGAAACCAACTGTAGATGAGAAATCTTCCCACATACCCTTGTATTTCCATACGCTTTCCTTACATTTCTTGATGAATGGCTCAAGACCATACTCTTCAATCTGTTCCTTGCCGTCAAGACCTAATTCCTTCTCAAGCTCAAGCTCAACTGGAAGTCCGTGTGTATCCCATCCGGCCTTACGTGGAACCATATAGCCTTTCATTGTTCTATATCTTGGAATCATATCCTTTATAACTCTTGTAAGAACATGTCCGATATGTGGCTTACCATTAGCTGTTGGAGGTCCATCATAAAATGTATATGTTTCCCCCTTCTTGCGGTTATCAATACTCTTCTGGAATATATCATTATCCTTCCAGAACTTTTCGACCTGTTTTTCTCTGTCTACGAAATTCATATCTGATGAAACTTTCTCGTATACCATTGTGTTACTCCTTTCAAATCATTTACTTAATCGTAACGATATCAGCTTGCTTTATTGGTGCTGTAACAAATGTCGTTACATATGCAAAAAAGCCCCTGCCGTAATACGACAGGGGCTGAATCAACTTAACCTATATCAATTACGACATACCATCATATGCGTCCCTTGTAACGGTAGGATTACCGTCCTTACTTACTTTTCGTAATATAATACTATCCTTAATGTTACCAATAATATCATACTCCAAAGTTCTGCAAGGATGCTTGGAAGTGATATTCAACTATGCTCTACTCACACCGGCTTCCACCATCCCGGCTCGCTATTGCTTTCTTTCATAATCTACTGTCTTCGTCATCGCAGATAATGTGATTGTATATAATTGATCTTAAAATGTCAATAATTAAGCTGTATTATTTATTATAATTTATCACAAAATTTCCTGTTATTGTGTTATATGTATTGCTTTAGCCCTGCTATGCCCGTCCTTTTCTGCGTTCAACACCTTTTTCTTTATAATATTGTGCTTTATCAGCATACATCCGTTCCTCAGATTCACGCAGCATTTCATCAAAGCCTGTTATTACGTTCTCCCTCCAGATAACACCGGCTGCCATATTCACAGAACGCTCTTTCATTAGTTCTTTTAACTCTGTTATATGCTTTATTAATGTATTCTCGTCTATCTGTGTACAGATTACAAGGAATTCATCACCACCTATACGGAACACCCTATCTTCTCCAAACACATCCGTAAGACATGCACATGCATTTAGAATAAGTCTGTCACCAGCCTCGTGTCCCATCGTATCATTCACATACTTAAGTCCTGTAACATCACAATATACAACGCCTATACTTTGTTTTTTATCTATATTATCTACACATGCACTCATTGCAAAGCGGTTTCCTATATTAGTCAGGGCATCCTTATAGCTCATATTCTCAAGCTTTCTTATCGTATTCCTGCGCTTTATACACGATATAATAAAAGCTCCCATAATCTCAAGTATACTTAAGGCATATTTAAGTGTAAGCAGTGGCGGATTGCCTATTCCCATAAATGCAACAACATTTCCTTCGTTATATATAGGAATTGCAATTATTGAATGAACACCTTGTCTTTTTAAATTATCATATTGCAGGGGATCACTATCCTTTATTTCTTCAATATCCTGAATTACGATGTTTCCGCCTTTTTCAAAACACTTATACCAGTTAGCACATACCTCCGGAGGCAGATTCTGAAGATTATCCTTCTTCGGACTTATTCCCTCTGCCGTCCACTCATATGTATTATCATCTCTTCCATATATATTCTTTTCAAATATATAGGTTCTTTCTCCACTAAGTGCTTTACCTATATACCCAAGAAGTGTGCTTATCGTTTCATCAGGTGTATCTGCTGCAAGTGCCACTCTTAAGCCCTCATTGACAAGAGCCTCAGTTTCTCTATACTTCTGGATAAGCTTATCCTGTGCAAGCTCCTCACTTATATCTATGCCTATTTCCAGCCTGTACTTTCTGTTTCCTTCACCCTCTATCAGTGTATCCTTTATTATCATATATTTATCTAATACAGGATTATAATAACGCCATTCCTCAAAGGCTCCTGGTAAAAGTCTGCTGTTATTGCACATACCACATTTAACAGAAGCTTTTTGTAATACCTCATAACACTTCCGGCCTTTTATATCCTCTATTGATTCTAAGCCATACGCTTTCAATGCTTTATGATTCATATATACAATCTCATTGGTTTCTATATCTGTTGCATATACATATTCATTCAGATTTATAAAAAAATCCCCTATTTCTTTTATATTTTTCATACGCATGTCTCCCTTTATTATTGAATCTGTAATATTCCCCATTCATTAAACGAATCAGCATATTCTATATATAATTTCTCCGTAACAGCCCCTGTTTCTTTTACATTTATATCACTTTGTTATTTTTTTATCAATGCGTAGTATAATATTTTTATTATTTTTTCATGCATATTATACCACAATATTTGCACAGCTTTTCAGCGCACATACAAAGTTCCGTAAGGAACTTTTAAGATGAGCACTATTGTGTTCGTTATACCACAAGCGGAACTTTTATCTCAATAATAAAATCATTTCCCTGTATTCTTGCACTTATATCTCCATTCATACGCTCCACAAGCTCTTTTGCAATAGATAAACCCAGTCCGGTTGAGGCTCTGCCTCTTGCCACATCTGCTTTATAAAAACGCTCGAACACATGGCTTAAGTCAATATTTTCAGGATGTTCCGTATAATTGCTGATTTTAAGCAAGGCGTGATTATCCTCACGGGTAAGCTTGATACTTATATTCTTTTCCCCATGATCAAGACCATTTTTTATGACATTCTGTATAACTCTCCTTAAGCCCTGCTTATTACCTGATATATACAGCATTTCCTCAGTAATACTAATATCCGGGCAGATGCCCTGCTTCTTCCATTCATCATAATAAGAAAAGACAGTTTCTTTTAATATTCTGTTCATACAACAATCCGTAAGCTCCAGCTTATACGAATCATTTTTCAGCTTAGTGAATGTAAAAAGTTCCTCCAGCATTTCATTGAGGCTGTTAAGCCTTTCTCTGATTATATCAAGATATCTCCTCTGGTCATCTATATTGTCACATTCCTCTATAAGCTGGAAATACCCATCCAGCGATGTAAGCGGTGTCCTTATATCGTGTGAAAGATTAGTATATGTATCTGCAATCAGCTCTTCTTTTTTTCTGTACTCGTTTCTTTCTTTTTTACGCAGGTCAAGCAGTTCATTCAATTTATCTGAAAGCTCACCTATTCCCCCCATATCTATTTCACGTTGAATCAGTTTGTTACTATCGTGTTCCATAAGAAACGACAACTGGCGGCAGATGTCCTTAATCTGCCGCTGGTATTTCCACATAATAAATGCCTGTATAATAATTATTACTGCTAATATTCCAATAATAATCCTCATTCTCTAAATATCCCTTTTCTGAAAAATATAACTGCTTAATGACAGCATTATAACAATAAATGTGGCTGCCACACACATTGAACTAATAACATCGTCCCTGCCTGCATTCATAGGAAGCATTGCCATCCTTCCAGTTACTGTATACTTATATATATTGAAGTTATGAAGTCCCACTCTATTGCCCACATAATCTATAAGGGCATACACAATGCTCATTATATTCATGGTAAGACATACTGATAAGGTCATGCTTATGACATTATTCTTAATTATAACTGCTATCGCCATACATATTAACACAAACGCATAATGAAGCATAAGTTCTGTTAAGAAATAAGGTATAATCTCTTTCCAGTTACCCCACACCACACATTTAAACGCAAGCATATTCGCTGCTGCCTGGAATACAAATATCCCTGCAAATGTAATTGCTGTAAATAAAGCAAGCGCAACTGCCCTTGAAACAATAAGCATCCCCCTTTGTGACACCTGTCCACCAATATTCTTAATATAACCGCTCTTAATATCTGCTGTTGCAAACATAACCGCAAATATTACAAGAAAAAGTGCATAAAACTTTCCCTGTGCATTAGAAAAGAAAACATCCATTACCGTAACCTTCTTCCCTGGCTCCGTAGGTAATTCCACACTCATACCAATATTGACATTATCTGTATTCTGCTGCGAAAGCTGTTCCTTGTTGCTGTTATCTGCCTGTTGTTCCTCTATGTCTTGTGCATTTACCACATCAGCTGCCTGACCATCAGTATCTGCCTGACTTTCCACTGCCTGCTGCCTCTCCCACTCTTTATTAACTGCATCATAATCTATTTTTGAAAGAAATGAGGTAAGCAGTGCTGATGCCAGCAATATAATCCATATTACATACATACTCTTTGTACGAAACATTCTGTATACATCCATCTTTATCATATTAAGCACGATTGTCACCCCCTGTAAGCCTTAAGAAATAATTCTCAAGCTCTTCACTTGTAATAGATATTCCCTTAACTGGAATTCCCGCCTTTGCAAGCTCCATGTTCAGGCTGGCACTTTCTCCCAGTCTTTCAAATATATGAATATGTTCTTTATCTATAACCTGATAGCTGCTAAAGCCCATATCATCAAGCACAGGAACAGCCTGCTTAGGATTATCAAGCGTAAGCTCTATGCGCTCACTGCATTTTTTCATAAGCTCCTCTCTTGTAAGCTCCTGCACAAGGCATCCATTATGAATAATGCCATAATCTGTAGCAATCTTTGATAATTCCTCCAGAATATGACTTGAAATACATATTGTCATGCCACGCTCCTTTGCAAGCTTCTGGATGGTTTCACGCACCTCCACTATTCCCTGTGGATCAAGTCCGTTAATCGGCTCGTCAAGAATAAGCAGGTCAGGCTCGCCTACAAGTGCAAGAGCAATTCCTAAGCGCTGCTTCATTCCAAGCGAATAATGCTTTGTTTTCTTTTCTCCAACAGCATCAAGACCCACTGTTTTTAACAGTTCTTCTATATATCCTTTTTTCTTAATCCCTGTAAGCTTACATTTAATGTTCAGATTGTCATATGCCGACATATTGCCATAAAGTCCGGGTGCTTCTATAAGACACCCTACTCTTGAACGTACCTTTTGTAAGTCCTTTCCCTTATAACCAAACATTTCTATTTCACCATAAGACGGTGTTGACAGTCCGCTAATCATCTTAAGACAGGTCGTTTTACCGGCTCCGTTTCTTCCAATAAAGCCATATATCGCACCCTTTTTAATGTGCATATTTACATCATCAACCGCCCTGTGTCTGCCATACTGCTTAGTCAGATTCCTTGTCTGCAATAATAATTCGCTCAAAGCCTTTTCCTCCTTTTCTTAACTGCTCTTATCATAAAAAATAAATCCTAATCAATCGCAAATAAATAGTAAAAAAAGAGTAAATTATTCATGCAGGCGATATCCAATCCCCCAGATTGTTTCTATATATTCATCAGATGTAACGGTCTTTATTTTCTTCCTGATATTGCTTATATGCACATCCAGTGTCTTTGTTTCACCCATATATGGCTCATCCCACGCATATTCGAATATATCCTCCTTGCTAAACACCTGCTTCGGGTTTTTAAGCAGCAATTCCAGTATTGCGAATTCCTGTTTTGTAATCTTAGGAAGCACCCTGCCACCGATACTTACCTCAAAGGTAGAGCGTGTAAGCACCATATCTCTGAACTCAAGCCTTCCGCTGCCTTGTCCTTTTTGTATACCAGCCTTTGTTTTTACTTCTGTTTCTGCCTCTGCTTCTACCTTCGTTTCCGCCTCTGCTTCACCTTTTGTTTCCACCTCTATATGACGAAGCTGCACCTGAATACGTGCCAGTACCTCTCTAATCTCAAAGGGCTTTGTTATATAATCATCTGCTCCGTCCGTCAGCACTCCGATTTTATCATCTATACTATCCTTTGCAGTCAGCACAATCACCGGAAGCCTTCCATGTTTTCTTATTTCTTTTAAAACCTCTTCACCACTTGCACCAGGCAGCATTAAGTCAAGCAGTACAAGCGTATAAGCCTTTTCTTTTATATTAAGAAGCAGCTTTGCTTCTGTTCCTGAAAATGCCTGTTCACACGTATAACCAGCCTTCATAAGCACCTCACAAAGAAGGTTATTAATATTTATATCATCTTCTACAATTAATATATTAGGCATAATTTTTACTCCTGTATTTTATAATGTAAAATAGTCATCTACTTTATGAGAAATGGCATTAAATAAAATGGTTTCAGCATTAAATTTTCTTCTTTTCCAACATCTTTTTGTGATATTAAATATATCTTACTTACATTCTTTGAAAATTTTTTATAAAACTGTTTTATAGATTCGTGCTTTCCTGCCCCTGATGACTTAATTTCAAAGGCATTTACTTTACTTCCCTCAGAAATCAGAAAGTCAACCTCATAATAATGTGTGCTTTTGTCTTTTTCCCAAGTGTGATAATAAAGTTCCCTTCCCGCTGCTGTAATCATCTGTGCAATAAGATTCTCATATAAATAGCCCAGATTAGCTGGCAGCTTATCAGAAAGCAGCTTCGCATATACATTATTTTCTGTGACTGGACGGTCTATAAACATTAATGTAATAAATAATCCAGTATCCGACAGATACAATTTATAACTGTCAAAGTCCTTTGTATCTGTCAGGCTTACCCTTGGATCAGTTGAATTATAACAAGGTAAGACAGTCTTTGAATCAATCAGCTCATATAATAATTCTTCTGTTTTTGAATTATTCTTCTTTCCTATTGCCGCGGTAATCCTGTATTTTTTTGAATCCTTTGCAAGCTGTGCCGGAATTGAGTGATATAATGCAGAGATTCTTCCAGAACCATCAATCTTTTTAAAATCTTCTTCATATAATGATATAATCTGCCTTTTGACCATATCAATTTCAGAGAAATTCTTACCCTCTATATAAGCTTCAACTGCCTGAGGCATACCACCTACTGCCATATATATTCTTAAATCTCTCATCAGTTTACGATTAGTTGGCTGTCCAATAGCCTTACCTGTATTGTATATCTGACAAAGAAGTTCATAGTTTCCCCCCGTTGCATCACAGAACTCCTGATAATCCATTGGATACACCTGTATTTTCATTTCCTCCGATGGAATTAAAATATCCTTTACATTTTTCTTTATAGATATTAGGGAACCAGTTTCCAGATAACTGTATCTTCCATCTGCAACAAGATGTTTTATTGCCTGTCTTGCTTTCGGGAATAGCTGGACTTCATCAAATATAATCAGCGATTTATGCTCATATAATGTTATACCTGTTTCCGCCTGCAATCTTAAAAAAAATATATTTAGATTTGCTATATCAT
>ERZ894232.2310-NODE-2310-length-14027-cov-8.124893_pt1 | contig 14027 bp, 12 predicted proteins | sample MGYA00380296_ERZ894232 | MGnify/ENA primary metagenome ERZ894232 (study PRJEB32331, sample SAMN06328433) | human gut metagenome | biome: human gut microbiome; feature: stool | host: Homo sapiens | collected 2014-08-14 ... | reverse complement strand
GATGGTGTCGACGTCAATGGTATACGGGTGCATCATCGACGTCTTCAATACAGAAAATATCAGTGCGGAATGTTCTGGGGAGAAACCCCGTCACGCCCTGCGGATTCCCTGCGTTTACGGCCTTGAGGTCGGCGTGGGCGGAGGATGTGGTTGTTGGGGATATAGCTGTGCGCCTCATAGAGGTGGGAGGCATGGGGGGTTACTTCGAGCAGCTTGCCGCCATTGCAACTGCAAAAGAAAACCTGGAGAACAGCTATCGTCAGCTGCCGCAGGTGACTTTTCCCACCGAGCAGTTTGTGATTCAGCGTGTGACGGGGCTGTCTAATATCACTGGTGTCGAGACCGTGGCCGAGAATAACGACCCCAACGGAAATCTTGGGAAGGCGGGCGGCTACACCTCTTGCGTCTACATGGATTCAGACCTCGTAGACCCAATCGATAAATATCAATCTCCAGGCTATACGGGCATCCCTGCGGTCGGCACAGACGGTAGTGCTGCGGTAGAGGTGTATTCAACTGCCGAGGATGCCCAGAGACGCGGTGACTACCTTGCTCAGTTTGATGGAGCCCGTATCGCCTCGGGGTCTCATACCGTAGCTGGAACCTGCTTGGTCCGAACGTCAAGCTACTTGACTGCTTCTTAGCAAAAGGCCATCGAGCAAGAGATCATCGACAGCTTGATTAGGCTCGACTTATCCGAGGAAGCTGCGCCTTGCGAATCGTGGGCATTGCAGCGTGAAGCGATGTTTCAGGATGCGTCGGTCTACATGGCCGGCGTGTCTTTGTGTCCGATTGTCCGTGCGGGCTGTAGAAACCGTTCCGTGGCCACGTGCGAAAAGCCACTTGTTGTCTCGCGGCTACACAATGTCCATTGCGGCCCGATACCACACGACCACACCGATAATGCGAACACGTCTTCGATCCAGAATGAGGTCGGGTGCAGTCGAGTCGTAGCTGTGCGTCGAAAGCACGATCGTGTTGTTTCCCATGCTGTATCTGCGAATCAGCACGCGGGCGGCGTCGATGGCTGCCACCACCGTGCAGCCATTGTATGGCTTCACATCTGGGTCGACCAGCAGCAGCGTGCCTTGGGGATACAGCAGCGTCATGTCCTTGTTGTTCATCTGCACGTACGCGGCGTGCAGGTGCCTCTCTGCTATGTCGGAGGGGGTGAGCGTGGTGCCTACGTTTTGCAACGAGGTCCCATTTCCCGATCGCTTGATTCGCAGGATGGGAAACGCGTCGCGAGTTTGCGGGTTCAACCCCTCGCCCTTGGCGGAGCGTAGGGCCTCTCGTGCGGCAAGTCCTATGCTGGCGCTTAAGATGTCGTCTTCCGTCACACCGTACAGCTTGACCATCTTTTGGATATGTCTCGGTCGAATCGCCGTACGGTTTTTCTCCCATCGGCATACGGTTTCTTTTGCAACGCCAAGGTCGCGGGCAAATTCGGCCTGAGTGAGCCCCAGCTGCTCGCGCAGGAGAGCTATGTTGCTTCCCTTGTCCATTAATCCAGCTCGCGAACAAGTGGCATGCACAGGCAGTTGGGGCCACCAAACCCGCTCGTCAACTCGTCGAGGGAAATCTCTATGAGGTCGAAGCCGGCTCGCGCGAGCTTGCGGTTCATGATGGCGTTGTTGGCCGAGACACACAGCTTATTGGGGGAGAGCACGAGGGTTTCCACGGCGGCTCCCTCTACGGTCCTGTTGACGCTTGGGGTTTCGCACGATATTGTTCGCACGCTGGGTACATCAGCAACCAGTGCCAACAGCTGCTCCAGGTCACAGTCAAGCGATACGACCGTGCGGGAGCCCTGTTTGCGGCCGCGTTCGATCTTGTACGCGTGAAGGTTCTCGCCGATGGCACGGTCGACCACGAAGGTTTCGGGGTCGATACGGTTGAGGTACGTATCCAGGTGGATGCGCGTACCGTTCTCTTCCACCTCGACGACGTACACGGTGTCGACGGTGCTTTGCGGGTTCCAGAGCAGCGAGGCCGCGAGTACATCGATCGCCGCCGCTTCGGTACGTTGCGACATGCCCACGAGTACGGTCTTCTCGTCCATGTTGAGGATGTCTCCGCCCTCGATATGGAAGGAGCTCTCGGGCTCGAACCACAGGGGAGCGTCTTTAAACATAGGGTGATGGCGGAAGACGACGGCATGGAGCGTGGCCTCGTGGTTGCGATCGTTCCAGTACATGTGGTTGCAGCATACGCCGTTGCCCACGACCACAGACGGGTCGCGGGTAAAGAACAGCGTGTTCATGGGATTGACCATGAGCCCGTGGGGGTTGAAGCCCATGCCGACCGTCTGCGCGAGCGAAGAAGTCGCCGTGGGTAGGTCGAGCACATCCTCGTAGCGCATGCCGGCGAGCATCATGTTTACCAGATTTGTTGTGGATGTAGCCTTCTCAAGACGGGCACGCAGGGCGCCTAGCAGCTCGTTGCCGCTCACGCTGCAGGTGCTGAGGAACGACTCGGTCAGCTCGCGCCGTGCCTGCTCGTCGTGCTCGACGGTTTCGATCACGAGGTCCTTAAGGTATACAACCTCTATGCCGCAGCTCTCGAATGCGGCGACTAAGCTGCTGTGCTCCTCCATCGCCTTGTCGTAATCGAAGCGCGTGCGCGAAGGGCGTAACGTGAAGACGCTGCTGAACTCGTCGGACGTAAAGTTTGTGGTCTCAATGCCAGGGGAGTGGACTAGGACCTTTTTGAGGGTCCCCGTTTCGTTGACGACGTGTAGTGCGTTTTGCATACCTATCTCCGTACCTCGTGCATCTGTATATAGGCTCTGCAGCGCAATGCCGCGCCGTGATGTTACCTAGTTCTGGTTAATTGACATTATATATCAATCGTCAATTTACGTATTGACATCTAATGTCAATCAGCATGACGTTTGCAGCTGTAAACGGTGCCATCGGGCGCAGCGCGTGCGGCGCGTGCGACGCGAGGTTCAACAATGGACTCACATCAAACAGGCGCTGCGGCGCCATGGAAGAAGGAATAAGGAGGAGACATGGCTGAAGAAAAGAAGAAGTTCCAAGTGCCTCATGTCTACACCATCATCTTCGCGTTGATGGTGGTGTTCGCGGCCCTCACGTGGCTCGTCCCCTCGGGTGCCTTCGAGCGCACCGAGGTCGCGGGTCGTGAGGTCACCGTGGCCGGTACCTATCAGGAGGTCGACAAGGTCTCCGTCGATGAGGACGGTGCGACCGTCGATCTTCGTCAGGGTGTCTTCGACGTTCTGCAGGCTCCCGCGGTCGGTATCCAGCAGGCCGTCGAGGTCGTCGCGTTCATCCTCATCGTCGGCGGTTCCTTCCAGGTAATCACCGCGACAGGCGCCATCACCAACGGTATGAGCCGTGTGGTCAGGCGTTTCGAGAAGCGCGACATCTTGATCATCCCCATCTGCATGGCACTGTTCGCGCTCGGTGGCACCACTTTCGGCATGGCCGAGGAGACCCTGCCGTTCTTCGCCATCTTCCTTCCCATCATGATGTCCATGGGATTCGACTCGATGACCGCCTTCATGGTCGTCTTCGTCGGCGCCCGTATCGGATACATCGCCTCGACCATCAACCCCTTCAGCGTCCTTATCGCCCAGGGCGTCATCGGTATCCAGGGTAACCCCCAGCTGTGGCTGCGCATGATTGCCTTTGTGGTCCTCACCATCGTGGGCATCGCCTGGGTCACTATGTACGCCCGCCACGTCAAGAAGAACCCCGAGTCCTCCATCACCTACAAGGACGACTTCGCCAAGCGCGAGGAGTTCTCCGTCAACGATAAAGCGCTGGAGGTCGAGTTCACCGGTCGCCAGAAGGCCATCCTGGCTATCTTCGTCGCCGGTATGTGCGCCATCATCTGGGGTCTCGTCACCCAGGGTTGGTACATGAACGAGATCGCCGGTATCTTCCTGGCCATGGGACTGCTCTCCGGCATCATCGGCGGCATGAACGAGGCCATCATCGCCCGTGAGTTCGTCGCCGGTATCAAGGACTTCGCGTTCTCCGCTATCGTCGTCGGCCTCGCCCGCGGCATCCTCGTCATCGCCAACGACGGCATGATCATCGATACCATCCTCAACGCCATGGCCACGGGCCTGGCAGGTATCCCTCCCGTACTGTTCACCACTATCCTGTACGCCGTGGACAACGTGCTTGCCATCCTCGTCCCCAGCTCTTCGGGTATCGCCGCACTCACCATGCCCATCTTCGGTCCCCTGACCGAGCTCATGGGCCTCAACCCCGAGGGTGCGGTCACCGCGCTCTCCATGGGTGGGACCACCATGTCCCTCATCTGCCCCACGAGCGCCATCCTCGTCGCCGGTCTGGGCGTCTGCAAGATCTCCCTCGGCCAGTGGTGGAAGACGGCATGGAAGTTCTTCCTCATCGTTACCGTTATCAACCTCGTGTTCGTATCCGTTTCCAGCATGCTCCCCGTCGTGGGGTAGCGTGTAACCTTCAGAAAGGTTAGTCAACATGTCAACAATCAAGGGACTTAACGTCCACAGCGAGATCGGCCAGCTGAAGCGCGTCATGGTCCACCGTCCGGGCAAGGACCTGGTTAACCTGCGCCCCGAGGACTTCGAGAAGGTCTGGATCCACGATGCTTTCGATCTCGACTGGGCTCGCAAGGAACATGACGCCTTCACCGACCTGCTTCGCGGTGCCGGCGCCGAGGTCATCTACATGGAGAAGCTCCTCGCCGAGACCATGGACCTTGTACCTTCCGCCCGCGGGGAGTTCTTCGAGAAGTTTATTTCCGAGGCCAACATCGCCAACCCCACGCTTGAGGGCGTCGTGCGTGAGAAGCTCTCGTCCATCAAGGACAACTACGAGTTCGTGCTCGCCTGCATGGGTGGTCTGTACTATCGCGACCTGGACATCCCGGCCACCTCTGCCTCTCTGTCCATTCTGGATTCCGAGGACGCCAAGCCCGAGGACCTCGTGGTCTACCCGCTGCCCAGCTCCTACTTCTCCCGCGATCCCCTGGCCGTCGTCGGTCACGGCGTGTGCCTCAACAAGATGTACTGGCCCCAGCGCAACCGTGAGACCATCTTCTACGGCACTATCCTCGCCAACCACCCCGACTACGCCGGCACCCCCGTATGGTACAACCACGATTCTAAGTACCACATCGAGGGCGGCGACATCCTGAACATCAACGGCAAGACGCTTGCCATCGGTATCTCGCAGCGCACCTCTCCCGAAGCCATCGACGAGCTCGCGCAGAACATGTTCTGGGGTGAGGTTCCTTCCGAAATCGAGGCTATCTACGCCATCAAGATCCCTTACGGCTACGCCTTCATGCACCTCGACACGGTGTTCACCCAGGTCGACTACGACAAGTTCACCGTCTATCCCGGTATCTTTGACTGCCTCAAGGTCTACCGCCTTACCCGCGGCGCCAAGCCCGGCGAGGTCGCCATCGAGGAGATCGACGACACCCTTGAGCACATTCTCGAGGCTGCTACCGGCGTCGACAAGGTCACCCTGCTCGAGTGCGGCGGCGGCGATCCCATCGAGGCCTCTCGCGAGCAGTGGAACGACGGCTCCAACACCCTGGCTGTGGCTCCCGGTAAGGTTCTCGTCTACGAGCGCAATAAGGTCACCAACGATGTGCTTTACAAGGCCGGTGTTGAGTTGCTCGTCGCTCCCTCCGAGGAGCTCTCCCGCGGTCGTGGCGGCCCCCGCTGCATGACCATGCCCTTCGAGCGCGCCGATATCTAGTCCCCCCTCCTCGCTCGGCGCCCGTTTCCAATCCTGCGGGCGCCGATTACCTCGCAACCTTCGTTAGAAAGGACCCATCATGGGTGTAAGCCTCTCCGGTCGCCACTTCCTCAAGCTCCTCGATTACACCACCGAGGAGATCGAGTACCTGCTCACTCTCGCAGCCGACTTCAAGAACGCCAAGCGTATGGGTATGCCCCACCGCTACCTCGAGGGCAAGAACATCGTCCTGCTGTTCGAGAAGACCTCCACGCGCACCCGCTGCGCCTTCGAGGTCGGCGCCATGGACCTCGGCATGGGCGTCACCTACCTGGAGCCCGGCTCCTCCCAGATGGGCAAGAAGGAGTCCATCGAGGACACCGCCCGCGTCCTCGGCCGCATGTACGACGGCATCGAGTACCGCGGCTTCGAGCAGGAGAAGGTCGAGTGCCTCGCCGAGAACGCCGGCGTGCCCGTGTGGAACGGCCTGACCACCGAGTTCCACCCCACCCAGGCACTGGCTGACATCCTCACCATGCGCGAGGAATTCGGTGACACCAAGGGCCTCAAGCTCACGTTCTTCGGCAAGCACGCCGGCAACGTGGCCGATTCCCTTATGATCATCTGCGCCAAGCTCGGCATCAACTACTGCTCCTGCGGTCCTATCGCCACCGGCGAGGGCGCAACCTCCTACGATCCCGAGTTCTTGGCCGAGTGCGAGCGCATCGCCGCCGAGAACGGCTGCACCATCACCGTCACCGACGACGTCGAGGAGGGCGCTCGCGACGCCGACGTCATCTACACCGACGTCTGGGTCGGCATGGGCCAGCCCGCAGAGCTCTGGAAGAGCCGCATCGCCCTCATGAGCCCCTACCGCGTGACCTCCGAGGTCATGGCCATGGCCAAGCCCACCGCCATCTTCATGCACTGCCTGCCCTCGTTCCACGACACCAACACCACGGTCGGCAAGGAGATTGCCGAGCAGTTCGGCGTTACCGAGATGGAAGTCTCCGACGAGGTCTTCGAGTCCAAGCAGTCCCGTGTGTTCCCCGAGGCCGAGAACCGCATGCACACCATCAAGGCCGTCATGTACGCGACCCTAAAGTAAGTTGGGCATCATGGCATCGTAAGAAAGAACTGTAAGTATTGCTGCGCCGAGCGATGTTTCGAGACGCGTCGACCCGATGGTCGGCGCGTTTTTTGTGCTTGGGCGATCATGCGGGCCACAGGACGGCTTGCGCCGGGCGCACATGGGTGCGCTCTCACCCAAGGAGGCCCCCATGACGCGCACCTAGACTATCGCCCACATCCTCGACCGCTACGGCATCGACCCCGACTACCCCTGGGCCGGCGACGCCACCTCGGCCGTGTTTCGCCATCCCGCCACGTGCAACTGGCGCTCGGTTTTCCTCGGCAATCATGAACGGGTTGTCCCCCGGCGCCGCTCGGGCCGCGTCCGACCGTTTGACCCAGCCGGCGAGGATCGACTGGTCGACGCCGAACTCCTGGGCGACCTCTGCTTAGGTCGTCCCCCTCTTGCGGTGCAGCTGCACGGCCCTCTGCTTGAACTCGGCCGTGTACTTGGGTGACGGGCGTCCCATATGCCCTCCTCCGTTCTCCGTTTGGAAAATCAGGACCAAACGAAAGTTGATGCGTCAACGGATTTGGGGCAGATTCAGATTCATGGCCGAGGACGGCGACGCGCTTGTGTTCGTGGACGTGAGCGCCCGAGGCGGCGCCGATCGCGGGTCCCGACGGAGCCGTGCAGCCGGCAGGCGCGCACGCGCCGCGAGATGGTCGCGCTGGCGCACCTCGCCGAGCATGACGACGGCACCGAGCGCCCCGTGCGGTACGGCAACGTGGCAGTTTTTGCGTTCAGCCCCGGCCGGGCGATGATTCGCCACCACATTAACATCTTGAGCGATGCGGTGGACATCCCCGCGATTCAGCAACCCGATGCCTTCCCGGAGGCCGCCTAAGACCTCCTGGCCCCTTCGAGGGGATGCGCCTTCAGACCCGTCGGGTCGGAAGGCTGTTTACGTCGAGGCCGACTGGGTCGATCCTGGCTTAGACAGCCAACGCCTGATAGCTCTCGCCCCACTCCCACATGGCGTTCATGATGGGGCGCAGAGACTCGCCGATCTCGGTAAGCGAGTACTCGACGCGCGGGGGCACCTCGGGGTATACCCGGCGCACGACAAGGCCGGTCGCCTCCATCTCGCGCAGGTTCGCGGTGAGCACCTTCTGCGAAACATCGCCCACAGAACGCTGAAGTTCCTTGAAGCGCATTGACTTGTTCAAAAGCAAGTCACGCATGATGAGCAGCTTCCACTTGCTGCCGACGAGTTGCACGCAGGTTTGCACAGGACATGTTGGAAGGCTGGAGCGCAGCGGCGGCTCGGCGGCTCGGTGTTCGACGAACGCCTCCGGTGTGTCTTTCATGGTGAATTCCACCTTTATCCTCGAAGGTTTCTAAAAGGTACCTATCGCACTTTAAGGTGCCTACTTTCCATTTGCCATCGGTGATTTTAATCTCATGCTTGTCATTAATCAACAGGGCGACAACGCCCAAAGGAAAGGAAGGCGAACATGAAGATCGCAGTCGTGGCAGCAAACGGCAAGGCAGGCAGGCTTATCGTGGAGGAGCTCGTCGGCCGCGGCGAGGACGTGACGGCCATCACGCGCGGCGAGAACAAGACCGATGCGCAAAACTCCATCCAGAAAGACATCATGGACTTGACAGCAGCAGACCTTGGTGGGTTCGATGCCGTGGTGGATGCCTTTGGGGCATGGACACCCGAGACGCTTGACCAGCATTCGACGACACTCGCGCATCTCTGCGACGTTCTTTCCGGAACGGACGCGCGCCTTCTCGTTGTCGGCGGCGCGGGGAGCCTTTTCGTGAACCCCGAGCATACGACGACCCTGAATCAGACCCCCGACTTCCCGCCGGAGTTCCAGCCGCTTGCAGCTGCCATGCAGAAGACTCTGGACGAGCTGCGTCAGCGCAACAATGTGAAGTGGACCTACATCAGCCCTGCGGCCGACTTCCAGGCCGATGGCGAACGCACGGTCACGTACCAGCTTGGCGGCGAAGAGCTCATGGTCGGGAGCCAGGGGCCCGTTATCAGCTATGCCGATTATGCGATCGCCATGGCCGACGAGGTGCAGAGCGGCGATCACGTTCGCGAGCGCATCAGCGTTGTCCGCAAGTAGAATCGCCCCAGAACGATATTTCAGGGGTTGAAGTGCGATGTCGCCAAACCAGAGCGCTTGTTTAGGTTGCGGGCTATGCTCAGAGATATACCCTGCAGGCGCAATAAAGAAGAGAGGTCGCGATGACGAGAGCAGATGACCTGAGGTGGCTGATAGCCGAGCTGGAGTGCGAGCGCGGCATGGGTGCCAGCCACACGGACTGCGATGACGAGCATGAGCTGTTCGACCGCTTCCGTGCACTCGTGAACACACGAGAGCCGAAGCCTGTGGGCGGCAAGTTCTTCGAAGTGCAGGATCACGTGCTCAGCGGCATGATAAAGGAGGCGGGCATCACCGATGCCGCCGAGCTCCCGTGCGTGCCGCTGGATCCGCGCATCTCTCTTTGGCGCGGCGACATCACGACGCTTCGCGTGGATACGATCGTGAACGCCGCCAATTCGCAGATGCTGGGGTGTTGGATTCCCGGTCACCACTGCATCGACAACGCCATCCATACCTTCGCGGGCGTGCAGCTGCGCCTTGAGTGCGCAGCCCTGATGGAGGCCCAGGGCTTCCCCGAGCCGACGGGAATGGCGAAGGTGACAGACGCCTTCAACCTTCCCGCGCGCTTCATCGTGCACACCGTGGGGCCCATCGCGAACGGAGGCGCCACTGCCGCGGACGCGCGATTGCTCGCGAGCTGCTACGAGAGCTGCCTAGACGCGGCGGCGGAACTCGGATGCTCATCCATCGCATTCTGCTGCATCAGCACGGGCGTCTTCGGGTTCCCGCAGGAGGCGGCGGCAGCTATCGCCATCGACGTCGTGCGCGCCTGGCTCGACGGCCATGATTCGGGGGTGCACGTCATCTTCAACGTGTTCACCGATAGAGACGAGAGGATCTACCATGGGCTTCTTTTCGATGCCGCTCGTTAGCGGAAATGTGGTCTGCGCGAAAAACGATGATGGGCAGCTCGCCTCGAAGATAGAAAAGCTGCGGCAGGCGCTCGACGACGCCGACGCCGTCATCGTGGGTGCGGGAGCCGGCATGTCCACGGCGGCCGGGCTTACCTATTCGGGTGAGCGCTTCGACGAGCACTTCGCGGACTTCCGCGACGCATTCGGAATCACTGACATGTACTCGGGCGGGTTCTATCCGTTCCCCGACGTGGAGACGCTCTGGGCGTGGTGGAGCCGCCATATCTACTTCAACCGCTACGACGTGGAGCCGGGAAGACCCTATCTTGATTTGTTGAAGCTTGTGAAGGACAAGGACTACTTCGTCATCACGACGAACGTCGACCATCAGTTCCAGCTTGCGGGCTTCGACAAGCATCGCCTCTTCTACACCCAGGGCGACTATGGGCTGTTCCAGTGCTCGGGGCCGTGTAGCCAAGTAACTTATGACAACGAGGAACCGGTGCGCGCCATGATGGAGCAGCAAAAGGGCATGCGCATACCAAGCGAGCTCGTTCCGACCTGCCCGAAGTGCGGACGTCCCATGACGACGAACCTTCGGATCGATGGGCGCTTCGTGGAGGACGAGGGCTGGCATATGGCGGCGGCTCGCTACGACGAGTTCTGCCGCAGGCACGCGGGCATGCATGTCCTGTACTTGGAGCTGGGCGTCGGTATGAATACGCCGGCGATCATCAAATACCCGTTCTGGAACGCGGTCGAAAAGAACCCAAAAGCCATCTATGCGTGCGTGAGCTTGGGCGAGGCATGCGCGCCAAAAGCCGTCAACAAGAGGTCGATCCTCATCGACGGCGATATCGGCATGGTCCTTTCGGCCTGTGTCTCTTAAAACCAGGCTTCCTGTTGCCGGCTCAGCTTCAAGGCGAGATAAATTACCCTTGGCATACTTGCGCGAATACCTGCTCGTGCTACACTTGCAGTTGCTGTTTCAGGGCGGGGTGAAATTCCCCACTGGCGGTAAATCGGGCGGTGCCAAAGGGGTGCCGTGGCGCAGGCGAGGACCTGCGTCGAGCCGATGAGTCCGCGACCCGTGTGTGCGTTGGTTCGCATGCCGGCTGAACTGGTGAGATCCCAGTACCAACGGTTAGAGTCCGGATGAAAGAGGCAGGTGATCTTATGTCTGAACAGTCGCAGCATATCCATTTTGAGAACACGAATAGGTGGAGCACTAAACAGCTCGTTACCATGGCGTTGATGTGCGCCTTGGGCGCCCTGTTTATGTACGTGCAGCTGCCCATCCTTCCCTCGGCGCCGTTTTTGACGTATGACCCGTCACTGGTGCCGGCGATGGTGTGCGGATTTGCGTATGGTCCCGGTGCCGGTACTGCTGTTGCCGCCATGGCGATTGTTATCCATGCACTTACCACGGGTGACTGGGTCGGCGCGCTTATGAACCTGGTGGCTACGCTGGGCTATATCCTGCCCGCGGCTATCGTCTATCAGAAGATGCACACCTACAAGGGCGCTGTGATCGGCCTGGCGCTCGGCGTTGTTGCCGCTACGGCGCTGTCCATGGTCGCAAACCTTACCATTGGCGTATGGTTCTGGTACGGCTCGGTCGACGTGATTGCCCCGCTCATGCTTCCCGCCGTGCTGCCGTTCAACCTCATCAAGACCGTGCTTAACTCGGTGCTCACGCTTGCCGTGTACAAGGCGGTTTCTAACCTTATTACGCCCAAGAAGGACCAGGTCAAAGGCCGCGCATGATTGAGTGTCGGGGCGTTTCCTTTAGCTATGACGGTGTCGCGCCGGCGCTTGACGGTGTCAATCTGAACATCGAGGACGGCGAGTTTTTCTGCATCCTCGGCGGTAACGGGTCGGGCAAGTCTACCTTTGCCAAGCACCTGAATGCGCTGCTGCAGCCCGATGCGGGCACGGTGCGCATCAACGGCATGGACGCATCCGGCCCCGAGCTGGTCTACGACATTCGTTCGACCGCGGGCATGGTGTTTCAGAATCCCGACGATCAGCTGGTGGCGACCCTCGTCGAGGATGATGTTGCCTTTGGGCCCGAAAACCTTGGGGTAGAATCAGCCCAGATTGCGCAGCGCGTACGCGAAGCGCTCAAGGGCGTGGGCCTGGTGGGCTTTGAGCGCCACGAGACCCACGCGCTCTCGGGCGGTCAAAAGCAACGCGTGGCGCTTGCCGGTGTGCTCGCCATGGAGCCCCGCGTGCTCATTTTGGACGAGGCCTCCTCCATGCTCGATCCGCGTGGGCGCAAGGGCCTTATGAAGGCTTGCCATGCGCTGCACGATCGCGGTATGACCATCGTAATGATCACGCACTTTATGGAAGAAGCCGCCGAGGCGGACCGTGTTGCCGTGTTCCGTGCCGGTCGCGTGGCAATGCTGGGCACGCCCGAGGAGATTTTGACCCGGGCGGACGAGCTTGAGCAACTGAACTTGGATATGCCAGCGTCGTGCAGTCTGGGGATGGCGCTGAGTGCTCGCAGCGTGCCCGTTTGCGCGCAGGTGCGCGAGGCAGATATGGTCGCCCAGATTTCGCGGTTGTATGCCGAGCGTGGGGGCGCGGATGTCGCCGACGGCGCTCAAGTATCGCGGGCAAATGCTGCAAACGTCGCCGGTGTCGCTGCTGAGCACTGCGCTTCAGAGCCCGTTATCGAGCTCAGTCACGTTTCATACAGCTATTCGCTGAGTGCCAGAGAGCGCCATCGCTGGCACAAACGTGCGGTGGACAGCGCGCGGGAACAAAGGCAGGCCAAATGGGGCAACAACCCTAGGAATCCCTGGGCGCTGCGCGATGTGTCGTTGACGGTGCATCGCGGCGAGTTCCTCGGTCTTGCCGGTCATACCGGCTCGGGTAAATCGACGCTGGTCCAGCACCTCAACGGGCTGATTCGCCCGCAAGGGGGCAGTGTTCACGCGCTGGGGCTCGACCTGTCGCAAAAGAAGGGCGCCGCTGCGGTTAAGGCTAAGGTCGGCGTGGTGTTTCAATATCCCGAACGTCAGCTGTTTGCCGAGACCGTGGCGCAGGACGTGGCGTTTGGCCCGCGCAACCTTGGCCTGCCGCAAGACGAGGTCGCACGCCGTGTCGCATCATCGCTTGCGCGCGTGGGACTTGACCTTGCCGCGATAGGCGACAAGAGCCCCTTTGAGCTTTCGGGCGGCCAGCAGCGGCGTGTGGCGTTTGCTGGCGTGCTTGCTATGGAGCCCGAGGTCCTAGTACTCGATGAGCCCATGGCAGGGCTCGATCCGGCTGCGCGCAGGGATTTCCTAGGGCTCATCGGTCGACTCCATCGCGAGGGCCTGACCGTTGTCATGGTTTCGCACAGCATGGATGACCTGGCAAATTGTTGTGACCGTATCGTTGTGATGAACGAGGGCGCCGTGTTTGCCGAGGGAACGCCCGCGCAGGTTTTTTCGCGCGCGGATGAGCTCAAGTCAATCGGCCTGGGCGTTCCTGCCGCCCAGCGTATGGTGCTGGCGCTCGCGCAGGCCGGTGTGCCGCTCCGCTGCGACAGGCTTTATACGGTTGAGGCGCTGGCCGACGAGTTGGCCGGCTTGCTGCTGGGCTGTGCGGACGGGCCTTTGGGGGCTCCGCGTCAGGCTGGTTCCAAGGCGCCCGCGCGAGAGGAGGGCTGCTGATGGAGGCGTTTTCATTTGGCAGCTACTATCCCGGGGATAGCGCGGTGCATCGCCTGGATCCGCGTACTAAGTTGCTCCTAGGTTTCGCATTTCTGATCACCGTGCTCACCGTTGGCAGCTTCCGCGGGCTGGTGCCGGTCGCATTGTTTGTCGTGCTGGTCTATGTCATGACCCGGGTGCCGTTGCGCCGGGTCCTATCATCGATGGCACCACTGCTGGCGATTGTCGTAGTGGTTGCGGTGCTCAACCTGTTTTCCGATCAGAGTGGCCGCATCCTGTGGCAGCTTGGCTTTTTGCAGGTGAGCGAGGGCTCGCTGCGTTCTGCGGCGTTTATGGCGTGCCGCCTGACCCTGATGATGGCCGGCATGAGCGCCATTACACTCACCACGCCGACGCTCGATCTCACCGCAGGTTTTGAGCGTTTGCTCGCACCATTTGCGCGCGTGGGGCTTCCGGCACACGAGCTCGGCATGATTATGGGTATCGCGCTGCGGTTTATGCCGCAATTTGCCACCGAGATGAAGCAGACGGCCGATGCGCAGGCA
>ERZ894232.2307-NODE-2307-length-14044-cov-9.311888_pt1 | contig 14044 bp, 9 predicted proteins | sample MGYA00380296_ERZ894232 | MGnify/ENA primary metagenome ERZ894232 (study PRJEB32331, sample SAMN06328433) | human gut metagenome | biome: human gut microbiome; feature: stool | host: Homo sapiens | collected 2014-08-14 ... | reverse complement strand
TCTGCCGCACCTCGCTCGCCGTATCGGCACTTAGAATTATGCGGTATTGCCCAAAAGTATCCCCGCGGGGCGCTCCGTCCGCCCACGGGCAGGGCCGCAGGCAGCAAAAGCGCCTGCGGCTCTTTTGATATCCGTAGGGCGGCCAAGGACGCTATCTCTTACATATGGGGATTGGGTTATTGCATATTTGTACTGCGGTAAGGTTTCTCCACGGCGGGGGCGTTACAAACTTGACAATTTATACCAACCTTTCCCATGCCGCAAAATTGCCCCCAAAATTATCCGCCCAACCCGTGACAGAAAAACTGGAATCCGCTATAATAGGGGTAACCGCAAATCCACATTGCAGGCAACTGCAAGAAAGGGAACCCGATGAACCAAACAACAGCAAACGCCGCAGCCCTTGCGCTGGTTGGCGCACTGGCATTGCAGCTGGCCGCCTGCGGCACGGCGCAGCAGTCTGCCCCCGGACAGGCATCCACTCAGCCGGAATCCGTTACCCTGACCATGAGCTGGTGGGGGGACGATGCCCGCACCGAAACCTACCAGCAGGCCATCCAGGCATTTGAGGCAAAACTGCAATATATTACTGTAGAAACCATCTACGGCACCACCGCTGACGAGGATCAGACCGCCGATGTGATGCAGGTGGACTGGACCTGGCCGGGCCAAAATGCTGACCAGTTTGTTGACCTGAACGAATATAGCGATGTGATCGATCTGGAGCAGTTCAGCCAGAGTGCGCTGGATGCCTGCACAGTGGATGGCGCTTTGCTGGCTGTGCCAATGTCGGTGACAGGCCGCATTTTTTATTGGAACACCTGCACTTTTGAACAGGCAGGGATCGATGCGCCCAAAACCTATGAGGAGCTGCTGACCGCAGGCAACACCTTCCGCGAGGTGCTGGGGGAGGAATATTACCCCCTGGCCATGGATGCAGCCGCCCGCATGAACCTGATGGTCAGTTATCTGGAATCTACCACTGGCAAAGCGTGGGTGGTGGATCGCCAGCTGCAATATTCGGCAGACGAGATTAAAACCGGGCTGGAATTTTTGCAGGCGCTGGAAGAAAACCATGTCATGCCCACCCTTGCCGCCCAGCAGACAAACGGGACGCTGGACCAGACCCCCATGTGGCAGAACGGCCAGTACGCCGGTACCTTTGCCTGGGATGCCGACGCCGAAACCTACCGCAGTGCGTTAAAAAATGCCAGCGGCTTTTTGGTAGGGGATGAGATCGCCTTTGGCGGGCAGGCCAACGGCGGATTTTCTAAAGTATATCTGGCCCTTGCCATCAACAGCAGCTGCCAGCACCCGAAAGAAGCGGCGATTCTGGTCAACTTTTTGCTGAACGAGGATATGGGTGCTTCCATCATGGGCACTGCCTGCGGTTTGCCGGATTCCGTCACTGGCCGTGCGGCTGCCACAGCGGCAGGCCTGGTGAACCCGCTGGTGGTGGAAGCCAACAACCGCATGATAGCTTTTGTGGATTTCCCACTTGACCCCACATTTGAAAGCCCGGCTCTGGCCGCTGTGCCGGACGGCTTGTACGCCGCCGTATTGACTGCCTGCAGCAACGGAGAGCTGACAACAACCCAGGCCGCCGAACAGCTGGCGGAGGGGATAACGGCTATGCTGGATAGAACCGTGGCGGAATAAGCGGCTAAAAGAGCAAGGCAATATCATTCTATCATGCCGCAAGCGTGAAAAGTGTTTGTAGGGGACGATGCTTGCTGTCCCGATAACACTACCAGATAAAAATAAAACTCTCCCTCTGGCCATGCCGGTTTGATCCCGTATATCTGGCCGCCGAGGGAGAGTTTTTTCTTTATTTCTTCTGCTTATTGAAAGTGGGAAAACCGTTTGAAACAAAATAAGAATATGCGCTTGTACGTACTTCTAAAGCGTAAAGTGAACATAATATACAAACGATATATCGACAAAAACACGGCAAAGAAATGACACGCCAACCGGCCCCTACACAAAGCACCTTTTGTAAAAGGCTTTGCACGGCCAACTCTGCTATTTTGCTGTCTTCGCATCCTCCCGATCCATCCGTTTCAGCTCCGGCAAAACGGTAATCAGCATTACAATAAAGCACAAACTGCCGCCGATCACGTTGGAAACCGGCTCCGCAGCAAACACGCCGTCGGTGCCCATGCCAAAAGCATAAGGCAGCAGGTAGGTGAACGGCACCACAATGATGACCTTGCGCAGCAGCGAGAAAAACACCGCGTGGCGGCGCTTGTTCAGCGATTTGAACACTGTCTGGCCCACATATTGCAGCAGCATAAAACCAAAGGTGGAAAAATACAGCTTCATGGCGGGGATGGTATCCGCCTGCAGGGTGGGATCGCTGCTGAAAATGGAGATGAGGAAGTGCGGTGCCAACAGAATGACCGCCCAGATCGTAAGGGTGTATACCAAAGCCATCAGGGCCATGGAGACGGCGGCGCGCAGCACCTTGCGGGGGCGGCGTGCACCGTAATTGTAGCTGATAATGGGGGAAGAGCCCTCGGTAATGGCATAAATCGGCGTTTCCACCATCTGGCGCACGCTGGAAATGATCGTCATGACCGAGATGTACACATCGCCGCCGGTCACGGAAAGCACATTGTTGCAGCAGATCGTCACCACGCTGTTGGTCAGCTGCATGATGAAGCCCGCTGTGCCAAGGCTGACGATATCGCCGATGCAGCGCCTGTTGGCGGGCAGCTGACGCAAGGGCAGCGGCTGCACGCGGTATTCCGACTTGCAGCGCAGGAAATACACCACAAACGCCGCCGAAAGCAGCTGCGAAAGTACCGTGGCAGCCGCCGCGCCGCGGATGCCCATGCCCAACACAAAGATAAACACCGGGTCCAGCACCAGGTTGGCCGCTGCGCCGATCACCACGCTGAGCATACCGGCTGTGGCATAGCCCTGCGCATTGATGAACGGGTTCAGCCCTGTTGTGAGCATGGAAGGGTAGGTGCCCAGCAAGTACAGCATCAGGTACGGCAGCGCATACTGTAATGCTTCCGGCGAAGCACCGAATAAGACCAGAATGGGCCGGGCAAACAGCAGGCCAATGACCATCAATACACCGGCGCAGCACAACAACAGCGTGCAGGCCAGGTTCAAAATCAGCCCGGCACGGGCCTTATCCCCGCTGCCGCGGGCGATGGCGAACAACGGTGCGCCGCCGCTGCCGAACAAATTGCTGAACGCCGTAATAATGACAATAATGGGAAAGCAAAGCCCCACCGCGCCCAGCGCCGCCGTGCCGATATCCGGGATGCGCGCAATATAAATGCGGTCCACAATGTTATACAGCAGGTTCAGCACCTGCGCCACCAACATGGGCAGCGCTGCTTTCAAGATGTTTTGTGCAATGCCGCCGTGTTCAAAGTCGATCTGCCGCATGGGGAACGGTTCATCCTTTCCGTTTTCACAATACCAGTTTCAAGTATAGCATAAACCCGCCCGCAGATACAAAAAATCCCCGCACAAGACCGCATAACGCAGCCTGTGCGGGGAATTTTTCTCAGCCGGAAGCTTCGGATGTCTCCGGCTCCACGGCTTCCACTTCTTTGATCATCATCTCGTTGCCCTGCAGCAGGTGGGTATGGGGGCTTTGGCAGTGGGGGCAGGTGCGGCCATGGGGCACGGTGGGGTACTGCTGGCCGCAGTCTTTGCACAGGGTAATGGCGGGGATCTGCTCCACGGTCAGCGCGGCACCGGGCAAAATCTCTGATTTGGCGGCGGCCCATTTCCAGCAGTCCTGCAGGTAGCTTTCCACCACGCCGGAAACCTCGCCTAATTGCAGTGTTACCCGCTGGATGCGGGCAACGTGGTTTTCTTTGGCCACATCCTCCACCGTGCGGATGATGTGGAACACAATGCCAAGTTCGTGCATTTACTTATCCTTTTTCCCAAAGCGGATCTTCACTTCGCGCTTTACCATGTAAGGCAGAATGGCCTTGAACTTATCTTCCGACCGCACCATGGTGCTGCATTCGGGCAGGTCGCGGTGCAGGTGGATGGCATCGAATTCACACTTGGTGGTGCAAACGCCGCAGCCAATGCACTTGTTGGGGTCCACTACGCTGGCACCGCAGCCCAGGCAGCGGGCTGTTTCGGTTTTTACCTGCGCTTCGGTCAGGGTCAGGTGGGCATCCCGGAAAGAACGGTGCGCGTCGATGGCATCATCCATTCCGGCTGCCTGGCGGGGTGCGCGGTCATAATCGCCAAGGGCCAGATTGGTTTTATCCAGCTCATAAAAATCGCGGCGGTTGCGGCCAATGGTCAGGCTGGTGTTGGGCTGCACAAAACGGTGGATGGAGATGGCGCCCTGCTTGCCTGCGGCAATCGCATCAATAGCAAAGCGCGGGCCGGTGTACACATCGCCGCCCACAAAGATATCCGACTGGGCAGTCTGGTAAGTCATGGCATCGGCCACAGCGCCCTGGCCGCGGCCAAGCTGCACGGCTTCGCCATCCAGCAGGTTGCCCCACTGGATGCACTGGCCAATGCTCAGCACAACATTGTCACACGGCAGGGTAGTCGTCACGCTTTCATCATAGGTGGGGGCAAAGCGGCCCTCGGCATCGTACAGGCCGGTGCATCTTTTCAGCACCACGCCGCACACATGGCCGTCCTTTGTCAAAAATTCCTTGGGGCCGTACCCGCAGCGGATGGCAGTGCCCTCTTCCTCCGCCTCGGCGATCTCTTCAGCGGAAGCGGGCATCTTTTCCCGCGGTTCCAGGCAGACCATCGTTACATCGCTGGACCCGCAGCGCAGGGCAACGCGGGCGGCATCAATGGCAACATTGCCGCCGCCGATCACCACGGTTTTGCCGGTCAGTTTGTAGCTTTCGTCCCCGCCCACAGTGCGCAGCAGCGCAACGGCGGTCTGGATGCCCGCAGCGTCCTCGCCGGGAACCCCTGCCGTGCGGCCGCCCTGGCAGCCGATGGCGAGATAGAACGCCTTGTACCCCTGGGCGCGCAGCTGGGCAAGGGTAACGTCCTTGCCAACTTCCACACCGCAGCGGATGGTAACACCCAGCTCCCGCAGGATGTCAATTTCCGCATCAATCACATCTTTTTCCAGCTTAAAGCTGGGAATGCCGTACCGCAGCATGCCGCCAGGGTGTTCGTTTTTCTCAAATACAGTCGGGCGGTAGCCCTGCAGCGCAAGGAAGTACGCGCAGGAAAGCCCGGCCGGGCCGCCGCCGATGATTGCAATTTTTTGCGGCCACGGCCCCTGCAAAGAGGGCTGCACCACCGGCGGAACATAGCGGTGGGCGGCGTTCAGGTCCTGCTGGGCCACAAACTTTTTCACGGCATCAATGGCCACTGCCTGGTCCACGGTGCCGCGGGTGCAGGCATCCTCGCACCGGCGGTTGCAGATGCGCCCGCACACGGCGGGGAAGGGGTTCTCCTTTTTGATCAGCGCCAGTGCATCGCGGTAGCGGCCCTGCGCGGCCATTTTCAGATAGCCCTGCACCGCAATGTGGGCGGGGCAGGCGGTTTTGCAGGGGGCAGTGCCGGTATCATAGCAGTTGATGCGGTTTTTATCGCGGTAGTCCACCGCCCATTTTTCGGGGCCCCACTTTACAGTGTCGGGCAGTTCCTGCTTGGGGTACTGCACCGGGCCGTTTTTGGTGCACAGCTTCTGGCCCAGCTTAACGGCACCGGCGGGGCAGAACTCCACGCAGCGGCCACAGGCAACGCAGTTTTGCGGTTCCACTTTGGCAACGTAAGCCGAGCGGCTCATGTTGGGGGTGTTGAACAGCTGGCTGGTGCGCAGGGCGTTGCAGACGTTGACATTGCAGTTGCAGATGGCAAAAATCTTGTTCTCGCCGTCAATGTTGGTGATCTGGTGCACAAAGCCGTTGTCCTCGGCTTTCTGCAAGATCCGCATCACTTCGTCATAGGTCACATAATGGCCCTTGTTGGTTTCCACCAGATAGTCCGCCATATCGCCCACGCCGATGCACCAGTCATCCGGGTCATCGCCGCAGCCTTCGCCCATGGCGGCGCGGGACATACGGCAGGAACAGGGGCCGGCGGCATACTTGCCCTGGTATTTTTTCAGCCAGTGGGAGATGTGTTCGATATCCAGCGAGTGGTTTTCGGTCTCGATGGCTTTTTCGACCGGGATCACGTGCATGCCAATGCCTGCGCCGCCTGGGGGCACCATGGCGGTAATGTGTTCCAGCGGCAAAAAGGTCATCCGCTCAAAAAAGGCGGTCACTTCGGGGTGGTCGGCAATCTGCTGTTTGTTCATGTTAAAGAACTCGGCGCTGCCGGGCACAAACATGGGCAGAATGTACTGTTTTTCGCGGCGGGGGTTCTCCCAGTTGTATTCCAACAGGCCAACGCAGCTCATCTGATACAGCAGGGGCTCCAGCTCTTTGGCGGGTTTTCCGGTGGCTTTTTCCAGTTCCGGCAGGGTCATTGGCTGGCGCACCTTCATTTTCAGGGCAACATCGGCCATTTCGTCAGTCACAATGCTGGCCAGACCCCAATATTCGGGGTCCTCCACCGTCAGGCGGCGCAGCTTGGCGGGCACACGGTCGGTGATCATCTGCCCCAGCTTCATAATTTTTTCCCGCGGCTTTGTGTCCTTGGGGATCTTGAACGGCAGCTTGCTTTCGTCCAGTGGGAAAGCGGTCGGTTCGCTCATGGCTTGCTCCTTTTATTGCTCTGTGCATGTTCTGCTTCGTTTGTATTGCTTTGCAGGCGGTCCGGGTTTGCTGTGCCCTTATGCCTGCCACGCTTTCACCTGCTCCCGCAGCCAATCGGTCCATTCGGCAATGCCCTCGCCGGTCTTGGCGCAGATGGGGATGACCTTTGCGTTGGGGTTGCGCATGGCGATATATTCCCGGCATTTGTCCATATCGAAATCAAAATACGGCAAAACGTCAATTTTGTTGATAAGAACCACGTCGCACACCTGAAACATCAGGGGGTACTTCAATGGCTTATCGTCCCCTTCGGGCACGGATAGGATCATCGCGTTTTTCACCGCACCGGTGTCAAACTCTGCCGGGCAGACCAAGTTGCCCACGTTTTCCAGCACCACAAGGTCCACATCCTGGGGGCCAAGGCCCTCCAGCCCCTGGCGAGTCATCTCGGCATCCAGGTGGCACATGCCGCCGGTGTGCAGCTGGATGGCTTTTGCCCCGGCAGCGGCAATGGCTTTGGCGTCCACATCGGAATCAATGTCCGCTTCCATCACACCGATGCGCAGCTCATCTTTCAGCGCGGCAATGGTGCTGCGCAGGGTGGTGGTTTTGCCGCTGCCCGGTGCGCTCATCAAATTCAGCAGAAAGATCTTTTTCTCTTTCAGGCTCTGCCGCAGCTGGGCGGCCTGTTCATCATTGGAAGCAAAAATGCTCTGTTTTACTTCCAGAATTTTCACGTTGTCCATGGGGGTGCTCCTTACATGTGTTTATCGCAGGATACTCTTGTTAACAGTTTAACATCCGGGTGGCGAAAGCGCAATGTTAAACGGAGATTTTGGTATTCCCGCCAAATTGGGCAAAAAGAAGCAGGCAGAATGACGGAACGCCGCCACACTGCCTGCAGGGAAAGATAAGGTTTTATAAAAAGCGGGGGGATCAATTCCATGTAAAAGTTGCCATGCCGTAAATATAAATGAACGCAATGGCGGCGGGCACCACAAAGCGGAAGATCGGCTTCATCCAGGGCTGCACTTTTAAGCCTTTGCCGGTGTTGGCCTCCTGAACAAAAGCGTCCCACCCCCAACCGAAAGAGTTGCAGCAGAACAGCGCCAATACCAGTGAACCCAGCGGCAAAATGTTATTGGAAACAATGAAATCCCACAGATCCAGCCAGGCCGTGCCCGCGGCAAACGGCTGGAAATGCAGTACACTGTAGCCCAGCGCGGTGGTCAGCGCCAACAGAAAGATGCCCGCGCCACACAGCAAAGCGCCCTTGGGGCGGCTTAACCCGGTCAGCTCCCGCACCATGGCAAGGATGTTTTCGCACACGCCCAATACGGTGGAAAGTGCGGCAAACACCATGAACAAAAAGAATAGCGTGCCCCACCAGCGGCCCCCGGTCATGTTGTTGAACACGGTAGCCATGGTATCAAACAGCAGGCTGGGCCCGGCGTTCACTTCCAGCCCATAGGTAAAGCAGGCGGGGAACATGATGATGCCGGCCAGCACCGCAACCAAAGTATCCAGCACAATAATGTGGACGGATTCCCCCATCAGGGAGTGTTCTTTTTCAATGTAGCTGCCAAAAATCGCCATGCCGCCCATGCCAACGGAAAGGGTAAAGAACGCCTGGTTCATGGCGCCCACCACAACGCTGCCATCGATCTTTCCAAAATCCGGCACCAGGTAAAATTTCAAGCCTTCTGCCGCGCCCGGCAGGGGCAGGCTGTGCACCGCCAGCACCAGCATCAGCACCAACAGGGCCAGCATCATATATTTGGTAATGCGCTCCAGCCCGCCCTGCAGGTTAAAGCTTAAAATGGCAAATGCAACCACAACGGTCACCAGCAAAAACACCACATTCACCGTGGGGTTCGTAATCATCTGGGTAAATCCGAAATCTGCGTTTTGGCCGGTAAGGAACTTGATGAAATAATAGATGATCCACCCGGTCACCACGGTGTAAAATGCCATCAGGGCAATGTTGCCAATCAGGCTGGCAATGCCGAAAATGCCCCACTTGTAGCCGGGCTTTTCCAACTTCTGGTACATGTGGATAGGGCTGGCCTGCGCTGCACGCCCAACGGAAAATTCCATCGTCATGGCGGGCAGACCCAGCACGACCAGACAAATAATGTACAGCAGCATAAAACTGCCGCCGCCGTTCTGGCCGCACATCCAGGGGAATTTCCACACATTGCCGCAGCCAATGGCGCAGCCGGCTGACAGCATGATGAAGCCAAGCCGGCTTCCGAGCCGTTCACGATTCTTCATAAACTAATATTGTTTTCTCCCATTTTTATTTGTGCTGCCGTGCGGGAAAAGGCAGCGGCCCGCACGGCAGCATAGATAACCGCTACCATATTAAATCCATATTAGCTTACCACACTACCATGCCAACTGCAAGCGATTTAAAGTTGTAAACCGACAAAATACAAAAACGCGCCCCGCGGCCATCCGTTCTTTGCCCAGAGCCGATGCCGCGCAGGTGCCCATTGTTGCCATGACGGCCAACGCCTTTGCTAAGGATGTGCAGCCGGCCAAAACCGCCGGTATGAACGAGCATGCCGCCAAGCCGCTGGATAGGAAACGCTTGTGTGAGATTTTGCACCGGCGGCTGTAAGGACGCCCAGGAAGGCCGAAAAAATTCGGCAGAACATACAAACAGCACCTTGCGCTTTTGGATGCAATGTGATACAATAAGCCGGAAACTGAATATAAAACAGCAGGTGCCTTTCATTGTTTGCCGGGCGGCTGAGCCTTCCGGCGCTCTGGAAAGGGTAAAAGGGAAGCGGGTGCAAATCCCGCACGATCTCGTCACTGTGATAAGGGAGCCTGCCGCCAGGGTGCATTTGCACCGGTCACTGAGCATTGCTTGGGAAGGCGGCGGCAGGCGTTGAGCTTTCAGCCAGGAAACCTGCCCGCTGTTGGTACGGGAGCATTGCTCCAGATCACGAGGAATTGGTTGTACCTGAAAAGCTCATGGAAAATCCGGGGGTCTTTTTGCGTTGCCGTTCTGCACACAAAAAGACCCTCGTTTTTTTATGGCAGTTTTGTCTGCAAAGCTGCTGCGCCTGGGTTTTGTTTCCTGTACCTGTTTTTCAGCAAATGGATTTGCCATAGGAGAAAGGAAGCAAAACACATGAAACACAACAACCTGAAAAAGCCCGCTGCCGTGCTGACCGCACTGGCTCTGGCCGCCGCCCTGCTGGCTGGCTGTGGTGCGCCATCTGACAGCATGGCTGCCAGCAGTGCCCCCGCCGAAAGCGAGGCTGTAAGCACCGAAGCACCCGCTGAAAGCGCAGACGAGGGAGATGCAGACGAAGTGGCCGCAAAGAAATGTGCAGACCTGATCGATGCCATCTATGTGCAGGAGCGCACCGATGACACCGACGCCCAGTGCGAAGCTGCCAAGCAGGCATGGGACACCCTGACCGATACCCAGAAAGAGCTGGTGGAAGGCGAGAACGCTGACCCCGACTACTTTGGCCGCAATACCGGCGATGCCAACCTGGACGATTCCCGCAATGGAGATGAGATCGGCGAAAACGAACTGCTGGTCGTCAGCTTTGGCACCTCCTTCAACAGCAGCCGCGCGGCAGATATCAAGGGCATCGAGGATGCCCTGCAGGCCGCTTACCCGGATTGGTCCGTCCGCCGCGCTTTCACCGCACAGATCATCATCAACCATGTGCAGGCCCGCGATGGCGAGAAAATCGATAACATGAAGCAGGCTCTGGACCGCGCTGTTGCCAACGGCGTTAAGAACCTGGTTGTTCAGCCTACTCACCTGATGCACGGCGCTGAGTACGACGAAATGTGCGAAGCTGTGAACGAGTACGCGGATAAGTTCGAAAGCGTTGCCATTGCTGAGCCCCTGCTGGGCGAAGTTGGCGCTGACGCTACCGAAATCAACGCTGATAAGGAAGCTGTTGCCACTGCCATCACCACCGAGGCTGTTGCCGCCGCTGGTTATGATGACGCCGCCGCTGCTGCCGCCGATGGCACTGCTTTTGTGTTCATGGGCCACGGCACTTCCCACACCGCAAAGATCAGCTACAGCCAGATGCAGATGACCATGCAGACCCTGGGTTATGACAATGTGTTCATTGGCACTGTTGAGGGCGAGCCGGAAGACACCGCCTGCGAGGCTGTGATCGAAAAGATCAAGGAAGCCGGTTACACCAAGGTTGTCCTGCGCCCCCTGATGGTGGTTGCCGGTGACCATGCCAACAACGATATGGCTGGCGATGACGCAGATTCCTGGCTGAGCCAGTTCAAGGCCGCCGGCTGCTTTGACAGCGTGGATACCCAGATTGCCGGTCTGGGCGAAATTGCTGATGTGCAGCAGATCTACATTGACCATACCAAGGCCGCTATTGATTCCCTGAATGGCTGATTTATGATGCATACTGCCCGGAAGGATCAACGTCTTTTCGGGCAGCTTTTGTTTTGTGCGGACCGGGGGAAACGCTGTGCGCCAAAATGGGGCTGCGCTGCGGCTGTGCCGCGTCCCCACGCTTTTCTTTGAATCTTTAGCCCCTCTCGCCAAACCATGCAGTGCCCCCGCCAACCTAAGGCAACACCGCACAATTCCCGCCTTACGGCTTAAGCACCGCTCCGGCGGCTGCGGCACTTAGAATTATGCGGTATTGCCTTTATTCTATCATTTCAATTTTTTACAATGCGAGGTAACACCCAATGAAACAAAATCGTGTAATTTCCGGCGCTGTGGCCGCCCTGGTGCTGGCCGCTCTGCTGGCTGGCTGCGGCTCCACCGCAACCGGCGCTTCTTCCGCTGACTCCACCCCCGCTGCCACCGAGGCTGCCGGCAGTGAAGCCACCGCCCCCACCGCAGAGCCCCAGGCCGAAGCTGCTCTGCCGGACGGCGTGTATATCGCCGAATTTGAAACCGACAGCAGTATGGTGCACGCCAACGAAGCCTGCGATGGCAAGGGCACCCTGACTGTCGCCGATGGCAAAATGACCTTCCATGTCAGTCTGGCATCGAAAAAAATCGTCAACCTGTACCTGGGCACTGCCGAGGACGCCCCCAGCCACGAGAGCGACTGGCTGCAGCCCACCACCGATACTGTGACCTATTCCGACGGCACCAGCGATGAAGTGTACGGCTATGATATTCCGCTGGACGCTGTGGATACCGACTTCCAGCTGGCCATTTTGGGCACCAAGGGCACCTGGTACGACCATACCGTCAGCGTGCGCAATGCCGAGCCTAAGACCGAAGATGCCGCTGCCGAAACCGCCGCTGTGCCTGCTGATGGCAGCTACACCTGCGCTGTCACACTGGAGGGCGGCTCCGGCCGCGCCACGGTGGAAAGCCCTGCCGCCCTGACGGTTGCCGATGGAACCATGACCGCCGTGATTGTGTGGAGCAGCCCCAACTATGACTATATGCTGATTGATGGAGAAAAGTACCTGCCCACCAACACCGAAGGCAACTCCACCTTTGAAATCCCCGTTGCTGCGCTGGATACCGCCCTTGCCGTTACCGCCGATACCGTTGCCATGAGCACCCCGCACGAGATCGATTATACCCTGACCTTTGACAGCGCCACGCTGACCCCCGCAGAATAATGCAGACGAAACGTTTTGGGCTTTGTGCCGCACTTTCTGCCGCAGCGCTTTTGTTGTTGGCCGGCTGCGCGGGCAGCGGCAGCACGGCTGCCCCCACCCTTACCGTGGAAAGCAGCTACCCGCTGCAATACGCCAAACAGTTTACCGTGGATGAATGCACCGGCGGGTACGAGCGGATCACCATTGCGGATAGCCAATATCTGGTGGTGCCGCAGGGCGCTGCCGTTCCGGAGGATCTGCCCCAGGGCACCACCGTGCTGCAACAGCCCATTGAGAATATCTACCTGGTTTCCACCTCCGCTATGGACCCCATCATCAGCCTGGGCGCGCTGGACAGCATTGCGCTTTCCGGCACCAAGGCGGATGGCTGGTACCTGCCCGAAGCCAAAGCCGCCATGCAGGCGGGGCAGATTGCCTATGCGGGCAAGTACAGCGCCCCGGACTACGAAAAGATCCTTGCGGCCAACTGCGGCCTTGCCATCGAGAACACCATGATCTACCACACCCCGGAGGTCAAGGAGCAGCTGGAACGGTTCGGCATCCCGGTGCTGGTGGAGCGTTCCAGTTACGAGAGCGACCCGCTGGCCCGCATGGAGTGGATCAAGCTTTACGGCATCCTGCTGGGCAGGGAAGAACAGGCCGAGCAGGTGTTTTCCGCGCAGGAGACAGCCGTTCAGCCCATCCTCTCGCAGAAACCCACGGGAAAAAGCTGCGCTTTCTTCTCGCTGACCACCAACAACCTTGCCACTGTGCGCAAGGGCAGTGACTATGTGGCCCGCATGATCGAAATGGCAGGCGGCAGCTATGTCTTTGCGGACCTGACGGACAATGGTAACAGCCTTGCTACCATGAACCTGCCGCTTGAGGACTTCTATGCAGGTGCAAAGGATGCCGATGTGCTCATCTACAACAGCGCCATCGAGGGCATGATCGCATCGGTGAACCAGCTGACCGAGCGTTTCCCACTGTTGAACGAGTTCAAAGCGGTGCAGAACGGTCAGGTGTGGTGCACCACCCAGAGCCTGTTCCAGCAGAGCATGGAGCTGGCAGACCTGATCGTGGACATGAACCGGGTGTTTACCAAGGGCACACCTGCCGCCAGTACCCTGAAATTCCTCACCCATGTGGATTAAAGAAGGAAAATTTTACAGAAAGGAAAGCCTATGACCCGTACCAGACGCCTTGCAGCCGCCTATATTGCCCTTGCGGCAGCCGTGGCGGTGCTTTTTGCGCTGAACCTGTTCTGGGGCAGCGTATCCCTTGCACCGGGTGCGGTGCTGACGGCGCTGCTGGGCAAGGGCGGCGATGCGCTTGCGGGGAACATCATCCTGCAGCTGCGCCTGTCCCGCGCGGTCATGGCGGCGCTGCTGGGGGCAGCCCTCAGCGCAGCGGGATACCTTCTGCAGACCTTTTTTGCAAACCCCATTGCCGGGCCCTTTGTCATGGGTGTTTCCAGCGGCGCAAAGCTGGCGGTGGCCCTGACCATGGTGGTGTTTCTGGACCGCGGGATGCTGACCAGCTCGGCCATGATGATCGCGGCTGCCTTTGCGGGTGCCATGGCTTCCATGGCCTTTGTGCTGGCGGTCTCCCGGCGGGTGCAGCGGATGAGCATCCTTGTTATCTGCGGCGTAATGATCGGCTACATCTGCTCGGCCGTCACGGAGTTTGTGGTGGCCTTTGCCCAGGACAGCAACATCGTCAACCTCCACAACTGGTCTCAGGGCAGCTTTTCCGGCATGACCTGGGGCAATGTGGCCGCCGCTGCGCTGGTGGTG
>ERZ894232.2301-NODE-2301-length-14078-cov-338.451473_pt1 | contig 14078 bp, 10 predicted proteins | sample MGYA00380296_ERZ894232 | MGnify/ENA primary metagenome ERZ894232 (study PRJEB32331, sample SAMN06328433) | human gut metagenome | biome: human gut microbiome; feature: stool | host: Homo sapiens | collected 2014-08-14 ... | reverse complement strand
AATGCTATGCCCACCGTAATGATTACATGATTTCACACGCCTGTAGGCTGATTGCTTATTGGGATGGAAAATCTGTTGGAGGAACTTCTTATACGTTTAACAAGGCACAAAAAAAGAAATTGGTGATACACAATCTGTTTTGATTCAGATTGTATATCACTGTTTTCCAGCGGTATGATCAAACGTGGCGATGTCGTACCGTCTGGTTGCTATAAGTATCAATATTTCCGGTGCAAAAGAGGAATACACAATAAATATGAAAAGCAATGATAGATGAATTTTACTTAATGAGGCTGTCCATTTTCGGACACCTTTTTTTAAGCATAGTGATCATTTTGGTTTTTATTTGTTGTTTGTGACTCTAATGTATAAAAAAGCCTGGACTACAAATAGCCAAGCTTTACATGTGTATAGTCAAGGCTTCTTTGGTCTATCCGTCACTCCCTCTGTATATGATATCTCTTAAAACAGGCGACGGCACAAAGGGAGCCCTTTATCTTTGATAATACAAAGATATCTGACTTTGATTTTTATACTTCGCAACAGGAAAAGGGGATGTGTCTGACTTTTGACACATCCCCATGATTAATCAGATATTTAGGACTTCGTCATCTGTTTTTATGGAGTGCACATTTTGGGAAGATAAACATTCTAGTGAAGAAAAACAGCAAAAAAATGCAGGTTTTCCTTGCGTAGAACATAGAATGCACACCGCCCTTATAAAACTTTGCGATACAGGGTTAGCTGAATGCTTACAATATTTCACACAAACGGTTCATTTAATCGATAAGAACCACAAGTAAAATCTGGTATTAACACAGGTTGTGAGCCATGTTTTACGGACCATTCGCTTAATGGGATAATAGAACTCCAGGCTACGGCATCATAAACATCTATGTCCATAGGCAAACCATTTCTTAAACAATCTATCAAACGCCAACTCATTAAAAAATCCATTCCACCATGTCCTCCAATCTTTTTAGCCATATTTCCTATCCTTCGGACTATTTCTGGCATATATTTTTCTGTTAAATTTTCCATTTCCTTTTCGCTCACCCAGTCATCACCCAAAGAAATACGCTCAGGAAAAGGATATTTTTGTACAGCTCCCTTTGTCCCACTTACCATGTAAATACGTGAGTAAACCCGAGGACTTGTTGTATCATATTGTAACATAATAGTTCGCCCTCTTTCTGTACGAATAACAGAAGTATTCATATTCCCCCGATAAGTATCTGTCGCTAAATACTTATAAATAGGATTTTTCTGAGCAAATTCGGTAGCCATTTCTGCCATCATAAAATCATTTGAAGACATAGAAACCATATGAGTCATCCGATCTCCTCTGTTTATATTCATTGCTTGACAAATCGGTCCTAATCCATGTGTTGGATATAAATTACCATTATGACGTTGACTTTCCTCTATACGCCACATATCTCCGTCTCTATTTTTCACAAAATTATTCTGATGATGAATATAAGCGGCATCTGCATGAATAATAGTACCCAATAAACCTTGACGAATCATATTCAACGTTAGCAACTCAAAAAAATCATAACAACAATTTTCCAACATCGTACAATGTTTTTTTGTTTTTTCCGATGTTTCAACTAATTGCCAAGCTTCATCAATGGTTGCAATTGCTGGGACTTCTACGGCTACATGTTTTCCACACAACATAGCGTAATTACTGATTTTTGCATGAAGAGGACCTCTTGGTACTGCTATCATAATTAAATCTATATCAGATTGTTCACAGACAGACTTCCATGCGTCAGGAGAACCTCCATATTCGCACGCGACAGGATTTTTAAAATCCGACAATAACTTTTGGGCTTCATCAATGCGAAATTGCCTTAAATCACAAAGAGCCTTAACTTCAATACCTTCTATATATAGCATTTGTGTCATATTGAAAATACCTCGGTTACCTATACCAATAAAACCAATTCGAACAGTCTCTAATTTAGGAGCACGGTAACCACACATATTAAATTTCTGTTTGTGAAAAGTATGCAAAGATTCATTGATCGTTTTCACCGACTCGAGGTCTATTGCCTTCACACTATTCCCTAATAAAAGTCCAGTTCCTATTACTGCCTGTTTGATAAAATTCCTTCTATTTTCATTCATACTATTACTTTTAATCAAATAAACAATTTAATTTTCACTACCATTGGAGTTCCATCTTAACCAAGCAGAATCAGATTCTTTTTTGTACTTTTCAGCATCCTCCTTCATTTTAATCTTATTTGCAAAAACTCCCGTTCCTATTTGCTCGTAGACTCCTACATCCAATAATCCATCTTCTATGGGATTTCCCCAAAAGTCATATTTCCCCGACAAGGGTATATAAAAGCCAGCATTAATACAGGGAGAATCAGATTGTAACTGATATCCAGTCAAAGAAGAAAAACCTTCTTTACCTGTCCCCGGTGCAATAAACAAAGGATCAGCGATTAATTTGTTCGGATCATTTGGGATACCATTTTTCCACAGACCGAAATAACAATTATTATAAAATAATTTATAAGGCATTCCTCGTGCAACTTTTACAGATTCATCGAAGGTTCGCCCTAAAGTTTCCCCCTTTGAATACACCGTTCTGAAACAACTCTGCCCAGTTGCATAAAATATATTATTACAAAAGGCAGCACCTATCGTCGTTTTATTGACCATACCATCATTTCCACAAAAAAAATCAATATCTACTGTCCCATAATCGATATAAAAAATATTATTATGTAGCATATTCCGATCTCCTATCTCACACTGCATTTGTACCAAGTGAGTTTGATCATTTTCACTAATGTTATAACGAGCTATATTTTCAAAAGTTCGCCCCATAAACAAAAGGAATCCATGATTATTCTGACTATAATTATACTGTAAAACACAATGTTTACAGTAATAATCAAAATCAAAAGCAAACCCATCTCCGTTCCCTGGCTGTCGACCTGTATCATACACTTCATTGTATTGCATAACAGTTTCTTGAGCATTCATAATCCATATTGCTGCAGTATGAGGCCACCACGTTTCTCCACCTTTTAAATCCATATATCCGGAACGCATACACGTTCGCTTTGCCACATTATGCTCGATCATTCCTTTATAGCAACCACTCGCCAAAATGCCATCTCCTCCTATATTTTCCATATAATTATGAGATATATTCAAGTTCCTTTTACATCCACGGACAACAATACCACACTTATCACAACGCTCAATGTGATTATTTTCGATTAAAACATTATCCAATGTCGCATTCAGACCGTTATCATCGCAACCATCATTTTTTTCATTCTGCATCTGTACAACAATAGCACAACTATTATATCCCGTAAATTCCGTATTTCCCCCAAGTTGTCCCCAAATATCATGAATATAACAATTACGAATGATAATGTTTTCTACATGTTGATCAGCTCCCCGAACTATTGCTGCAATACCTTGGCGACCAATTCCTAGTTCTGGAGCAGCTCCACTGGTGATCTCCATATTTTCTACAATCCACCAAGACTGATTATATAGACGAATTCCAGCACCTTCAGCCTTTCCGGTGTAAATCACCGGCCTGTCCTTACCCCCATAATTAGAAAGAAGAATAGGATTTCCTTCAATCCCTGAACCTTTCAGTTTTAACTGTCCTTTCCAAATGCCTCCTGATTCAAACAAGATTTTATCACCAGGAAGAAACGTTACACTATTTACTTTATCCAAACTTTTCCACGCATCCTTAATAGATAAACCGGAAGCAATATCATTACCATACGGAGATACGAAATATGTTGTATTCTGAGCATTTACAGTTAGTTCTATAAAGACCATACATATTATTAATAAAACTGTTTTCATGATTATTAGTATTAATTACTTAATGTGAAGAATATAAATAAAAGAATAGTATAAAATAATGCTGCTGGTATCGACTTCAACTACATTGCTTATACATACATGTTTTTGATAAAAATTAAAACGTATTTATTTTATTGTAAAATAGTTAAACATCAATATCTAGGATTCTGAGATAATGCTCCATTGGAGACTATTATCTGATCGTCAGGTATTGGAAGTAATTCATTTTTTCCTTCAATAAAGTTCTGTCCTTTAATTGAATTATACTTTCGTGAATAAGCCTTCATTACCTTTCCTAAACGTCCCTGCCTAGCTAAATCCCAAAAGCGTTGTCCTTCACCTGCTAATTCAACACGCCTTTCATGCCAAATCAAATCACGCAATCTATTCTTATCCGTTTCTGTTACTATAGGTAAAACATTCACATCCGTTGCATTTGATCTAGCTCTATGGCGAACTTGTTCCAGAAAACCTAATGCTTCAGCCGTTTTTCCTATTTCATTGGCTGCTTCAGCTAAATACAAAAGAACGTCAGCATAACGATAAAAAATTATGTTTTTAGGACAGTCACTTTGATCAGACTGAGAACGTTGATCATAAGGAATATACCACTTCTTAGGTTGATAACCAGTAGAACTTGCTTTATTATAATTGATATGCCCATCAAAAAATTCCCCTGGAAAAATAACTGTTGCATTTAAACGTGGGTCTCCTTTCTCATAACTATTAACTAAATCCTCAGTTAAACAATGCATAGACCAGCCATTATGCCATTTGATAGGATCATCAGGATCTGCGTCATGTTCATAAAAAGAAAGAATAGAACCCTCATTGTCATCAGACCAACCTGTATTACTAGTCATATGCTGAATTTCAAAAACAGACTCTATTCCATTTTCATGCTCCAATGTGAAAATATCTGCATAAACTGGTTCTAATGAATATTCACCAGACTCAACGACTTTCATCAAAGCATCATACGCTTCTTGAAATTTTCCTTGATAAATATAAGCTTTCCCTAACATGGCATAAGCCGCGCCTTGAGTGGCTCTTCCCAAATCAGTTGCACTATATTCACTTTTCTTGGGTAAGAGCTCTATAGCTTTCTTTAAATCTCGGACAATAAAATCCCACGTTTCTTCTATAGAGGCACGAGGAGAATAAAATTCATTATAAGACAATACATGATCAACGATTGGCATCCTCCCATATTGGCGGGTTAAAAAAAAGTAGAAAAAAGCACGTAAAAAATAGGCTTCCCCCAAGTACAAATCACTTTTCTCCGATAATAAATTTCGGTTTGCTAAAATACTCTCTATAGCCTGATTAGTCCAAGAAATGCCAGTAAAAGCCTCTCCCCATAATGCTGAGCTTAACCAATTAGTAGATAGATGATCAAACTTCTGTAACGATTGTGATACCGGTCCCAACCATGAAAACGCTTCACTATTTTCATTTCCTATATCTGCATCGTCAGAACAGTCATCTCCAATAATCAACATCGGTCCTAACTGAAAATTTTCTCGTTGCAAACGGGAATAAATACCCATTAAAGCAGAATTCACTTCTTCATCTGTAGAATAATAAGTTTGAACAGATGTTTGTACCAATGGCTTCTTATCCAGAAAATCGGAACAAGAACTCTGTAATACCAATAGTCCTAATATTAATATCTTAAAATTTTTCATATCATTCATTTTTAAAATCCGACAACAACGCCGATCATATATTGTTGAGCTTGAGGATATTGTCCTCTATCAACAGAATAACTTCTAGCAACTTCCGGATCAAATCCGCTATACTGCGTCAATGTAAACAAATTCTGTGCAGCCACATACACACGAATAGAAGGTTTGAATTGCTCTGTAAATCTCGGAGAGAAAGTATAACCTAGTTGAATATTTTTCAATCGTAGATACGATCCGTTTTCAACGTAATAATCAGAATTTCTAAAATTATTATTATTCCTTGTCAAATCAGAAGAAGGGATTGGCTGAGTGTTAGATGTATTCTCTCCTGCCCAATAATTATCAAGATATTCAACACGAACATTATGCTTACCATCAAATCTCATATAATAAAACTTTGCTGCATTATAAATCTCATTTCCTACAACACCTTGAAATAAAATACTTAAATCAAAATTCTTATATGTTGCATCAAATGACAAACCATACGTAATATCAGGAATTGGATTTCCAATAAATTCTCTATCATTCTCATCTATTACTCCATTATTATCCAAATCTTTAAATCTGAAATCTCCTGGTTTTGCTTCTGGTTGAATCAAATGTCCATCTTTCTTATAAGCATCAACCTCCGATTGATTTTGGAAAATACCATCTGTTACATAACCATAAAATTGACCATAAGGCATTCCAACTTCAGTCCGAATTGACTGCCCTATGGCTGTTGCCATATCAACAAAAACACCATCACAACTACCTATCAAAGCACTGGTTGTTCCTAAATTCGTTACTTTATTTTTAACGAATGACATATTTCCATTTATGCTATAAAAGAAATTGCCTTTACCTCCTTTAAATCCTGCAGTAAGTTCAAAACCCTTATTCTGCATTCCTCCAACATTACGTATAATACTGCCATATCCGGAAATATAAGGTATTTGTTGATCTAGTAAAATATCATTTGTTTTTCGAACATAATAGTCAGCAGTAATATTTAGACGATTATCGAATAGCCCTAAATCAACTCCTACATTCATCTGTTTCGAGGTTTCCCATTTTACTTCCCTATTACCTATAGCAGAAGGAGCGGCTCCATTGATCCTTTCTGGAACTTTCCCTAAAGTATAATATTGTTGCTGTGATATTGGAGTCAAATAAGGATAATAAGAAGATATATTTTCATTACCAATTGTACCGTATCCTAACCGAATCTTCACATTATTAAACCATTTTTGTTCCCATTTCTTAAAAAACATCTCTTCTGATAGTTTCCAGGCAATAGCCCCAGAAGGGAAATACCCCCACCTATTTTCTTTCAAAAAACGAGAAGAGCCATCAGTTCGAATACTAGCAGTCAACAAATAACGATCTAACAAATTATAATTAACACGTCCTAAATAAGATAACATAGTCAACTCAGCTCCACTTCCGCTATTCATCGGATTTTTCGTTGTTGAATCGAAATACCAAAATTCTTCTCTTTCAAGTGGAGTATCCTGTTTTGATGCCCAATAAGAATCAGATTTATAACTACGGGAAGAAATTGCTACCATGGTAGTCAAATCGTGTACATCATTAAAACAATGGTGATATGTCAACATATTATCGGCTGTCCAATCCGTTGTTCTAGTAGTCCCTCTAGAAACAGAATTCATCAATACCGAATTATCCGCCGTCTCATAATACACTGGTGTAAAGCCATTGCTATTAGAATTAACAATCTTGATTCCGAAACGAGAGGTAAAAACCAAATCCTTGGTCAAATTAAGATTTGCACTAAAGTTCCCTACAAAATAAAGAGACTTATATTTGCTGTTATTTCTAGCTATTCGACCTACAGGGTTTTCTAATCTTAATTTTGTAATACCTGTATAATAATTAGTCTCAGGATCAATGACAGGTATATCTGGAGGAGCTATTAAAGACGCTAAAAAAATACCATTAGAATCCATACTTTTAGAATTTGTCATTGATACAGAGAGGGATGTCTCTATATTCAAAAAATTAGTTGCTTCTATTTTATTACTCTGATTCAATGAAACTCGATCATAATTCATCGATTTTATAATTCCATCCTTCTTATAATAGTTCGCGCTGAATATGGATTGCATTCTCTGACTTCCTCCGGACATATTAATATTATAATTCTGGATTTGTCCCAAATGCGACACCTCATCATACCATTTTGTAGAATAAGGCATATTGGAAGTATCTGCATATAGAGGATCTTTACCTGCGTTTTTATAAGCTAAATTAGATAGTTCCGCATATTGAGAAGAATTCAACATTGTCGGTTTAGAAGCTAAATATTCTATTCCATAATATGCATCTATACCAATTTTCAATTCTCCCTTTTTCCCTTTTTTAGTTGTTATAACAATAACTCCATTTGCTCCACGTGAGCCATATATAGCACAAGCTGAAGCATCTTTTAATATCTCAATAGTTTCAATGTCTTTTGGATTCAAATATCCAATATCAGCCATAGGAAAGCCATCTACAACATAAAGAGGAGAAGAGTTGTTGAACGTACCAATACCTCGAATTTGAACAGAAACTCCTGCATTTGGAGCACCGGAATCCATTGAAATAGAAACACCAGCAGCACGCCCTTGCAAAGCTGCTATAGGAGATGAAGTTGCCATTTTTACAATATCTTCTGATTTTACAGATGAAATGGAACCTGTTAAATCTCTTTTTTTCATTGTTCCATAACCAATGACCACAATCTCTTCCAAGGCTAAAGTATCTTCTTTTAAAACAATAGTTATATTAGATTTATTTGTCGTTATTACTTCTTTTGTCAAATAACCAATATAAGATAACTGCAAAACAACAGTAGAAGATGATACCTCTAAAGTATATTTGCCATCCATATCTGTCACTGTCCCGTTTGCCGTTCCTTTCTCTATTACGTTCGCTCCTATTATCGGTTCACCATTTTCATCCTTTACAATACCACTTACCGTTTTTTTATTCTGCGATACACTTGGCAGTAAAACTAATTCTGTCGACAAAATAACCTTCTTATCCACTACCGAATACTTTACATTCGTTCCGGAGAAGATATGATCTAAGACTTTGAATATATCACTGTTTTCAGCATCAATCGAAACTTTACGATTCAGGTCGACATGCTTCGTGTTGAAAAAGAACGAGAACTCAGATTGGTTTTCTATTTCATCCAATACGGTTTGAACCGTTTGATTCTGCATTTTCAGGTTAACAGTTGCATTCTGAGCATAGCTATTTGCAGCTTGTGCCAAGCCAATCGAACAGAACAACAAGAATATGTATAACTTCATAACTCTTGGAATTTTGTTTAAGGTAAACCAAAATAACTCTGATACTACCCAAAACTGTTGGGTAATAAAATGTTTTTGCATAACTTTGTAGTGATCTAATTAATAAAAAATGATTTATTACCGCTTGTCGCCAAACAAGCATTTTAAAGTCAATTCATTTCATCCGGAAGAATACGCCAATATTTTTCCGGATGTTTTTTCTTTATGGGGGTCTGCTGGTGTGTTTCATGATACATTGCGTGTTTTAATGTGTTATTAAATTACTTTTAAATTGTGCCTAATAGATTTCAACCTTAGCCTTCTCATTCTCGATATTGTGCGTATCTAAATAACGCCATTTGATATTAGACGATATTTTAAATATTTCCAAGATACGCTCCAACCGCTGATGACTGAAAGACCCGGTAAAAGCTTCACCACGAAGACGATCATTGGATAATACGAAGGCTACATTAAACCGCTTCTCCAATATCCGTAAAGCTTCCGGTAAAGGGGTCGCATGAAAAACAATCTTTCCGTCTTTCCAAGCAATCTCTGACTCGCCGTTCGTTTCAGCCAATTGGACTCGGGAGGAAGAAGAGTCATAAGTTAGTTTCTGCCCCGGTTTCATCTGTATAGCCGTCATTCGACCGTTTTTCATGTAACCGAAACGAACTTTACCATTGATCAATGTAGTCGCAACAAAAGGATCTTTTTCAAAGGCTTCAACATTAAATGAGGTACCCAGCACCTCTATTTTTGTTTCATGGGGAGCAGTGATTTCAAGACCATGCTCCGGATCTTTCTGCACTTCAAAAAAGGCCTCTCCTTGCAATGTAACCCTTCTCTTGTCCTTATCAAAAAAAGAGGGATAAGTCAGTTTCGATTCCGAATTAAGATGGACAATAGAGCCATCCGGTAACTGAATCGTAGTCGTCATACCCGGATTCGTTTTTACTTCAATCATCTGAGCTATTTGGGGCGGACGTGGTCTCAGTGTTTGTATACCGAAAGCGATCAAAAGTGGAATAAACAGAATTGCTGCAACCCGTTGCAGTAAAGTAAGCATGCCCACTTGTGGACGGACACTGTCCTTGCTCATCTTTTGACAGACAGAAGATAGCGCTTTCTCCGTATCCACTTTCAACAATACCTGCATCGTATCTGTCGTCAGATAAAGGGTATGAACCTGTTTGGCAATCCGATAATTTTCATCCGATAACCTGATCCATTCTTCAACCTGCCGACATTCCTCGACTGTCGCTTCGCCAGAACAATAGCGAGGGAGAAGGTGCTCTATCATATCTGTATTCTGTGTTTCCATGTCTGTCTTTTATCCATGTTTATCTATTAGACAAGAGAAGTCAGACGGATTCCTAAACGTAAAGGTGTTTTTTTCAAAATTTTTTTGCCAAAAAGAGCTTTTTACTTGTTTATACCCTTAACTCAAGGTCCATTCGGAATTATTAAAATAGCACTGACCATCAAAGTACATTATCCTGTTAAGGAAACCTGATTTGCGGAATTTACACATTCTATAGTGCAAAACAAGTTTATTTGCGTAAACAAATAAAGAGTCATGGGAAAATTACAAATAAGTTTCGATGCCATGTTATGTCCCATATCGACCGCATTTCATCGATATATGTTCGACCGTATAAATTGGAACAACCGTCTGATAGGGTAATCGGTCCGCATGGTGCAGGAAGAACAAAAGTAATTGCAAGGCATTGAAAACGATTTTGTTGTAAAAGACGATATCGGACAAGATTATATGAATGTAATTTCCTTATGGCAATTCGGACAAACTTATTAATCTAAGTTCAGACATGGATTTCATAAGTATTTTGAATTTGCAGAATTAAAAATTACTTTTGTAACCAAAGATATGAAAAAAGAAATACTACAAACCACAGACGAGCGCTTTTTACTTTCAGCCATGCAACATGGGGATCTAAAAGCATACGGTGTTTTATTCAGAAGATACTATCCTATCTTGTGTGCATACGCCACTCGGTTTGTCGAACTGAAAGATGTAGAAGAGATCGTGCAAGACGTGATGCTATGGTTGTGGGAGAACCGGGAAACACAAACCTTCGAAACATCACTGAGCCAATATCTGTTCAAAACCGTTTACCATCGTGCAATTAATGTGATTGCTCACCATCATTCCCAACTAAGGGCCGATACCTTTTTCTACGAGAATATGCAGGAGATGCTGCAAGAGACCGATTATTACCAACTCGAAGAGCTAAAAAGAAGGATTAAGGAAGCGGTAGACGCTTTGCCTCCCATCTACCGGGAGGCCTTTGTCATGCACCGCTTCAAAAATAAAAGTTATAAGGAGATAGCCGAGTTCCTGCAAATATCCCCCAAAACGGTAGACTACCGGATCCAACAGGCACTGAAACAATTACGGATCACGTTGAAAGATTATTTGCCGCTGATCATGCTGTTGTTTCCTAAAAATATTCTGTCGTAAATGATTGAAGCGGCATAAAGCCGCTTTTTTTACATTAGCAAAAAAGATTACGAAGTAAAAAATGCCTGTAAATTTGGTGCTTTTCAAGTTTATCGATATTTTTGTATCAAAAATGATACTTAAATATATTTTCCTCTATGAAAAAATTATATGATACATATTCAATATATGAATTCTCAGATGAGAGTATTGTTAAGGAAATATGCAAGAGGGTTAAGGCTATACGACTTAGCTGTTGTTTTTCTCAACAAGAATTTGCGGACAAGGCGGGGGTATCCATCATTACAATTAAAAGAAAAGAATCTTGCAAAGTAAATGATATTGCCTTGAGTACGTTGCTTAAGATTTTGCGTATCAGTGGAACTCTTGAGGGTGTTGTCGGTCTTGTACCGGAACTTCCAGACTCTCCATTCCTTATCAATGAGAAAACAGGCAAGAGAATACAAAGAATTAATAGTAAACGTAAGATGGCATGAAGAAAGAACCAATTATAGTGAATGTATATTTGTGGGGAACTTGTATTGGCAAATTGAATTGGGATTTTGAGAAGCATTGTTCCGTATTCCAATTTACCGATGAATATAGGAAACAAGATTATGATATATGTCCTTCCACCCATCCCAAGAGAACCCCTTTGTTTGCGTCTTTTTATGGGAATAGGGATAAGTTATATCAAGGGCTTCCGGAATTTCTTGCGGACGCGCTTCCTGATAGATGGGGATCTTCCTTGTTTGACCAGTGGCTCACGGATAACAATATAAAGGTTACGGAATCATTACCCCTATTGAAACTTTCCTATATCGGTAAGAGGGCTATGGGAGCATTGGAATTTGAACCGGAATTTAATGATGATGAGATCCAAGAGACGGTGGATATGTCATCATTGGCAACATTGGCTTCTAAAATATATAATGACCGGGATGCTGCTGTCATATCGCCAGAGGATAGCCTCACGATGAAAAAGTTGGTATATCTTGGGACCTCTGCCGGAGGTATGCGCCCGAAGGCAGTGATCGCCTATAATACCGAAACGGGAGAGTTCCGTTCCGGCCAGGTGGATTTACCCGAAAATTACAGACAAGCCTTTGAAATGAATCGCTTCCAAGATATGACTTATAAAGAGATCGCCTCGCATCTAAACATATCCTCTAAAACTGTAGATTACAGGATTCAACAAGCATTAAAAATATTACGAATCAAATTGAAAGACTACATGCCGTTATTGATAGGGCTATTGACTTAAATTGGATCTACCCTTACACAGGGATATTCAGTAAATGCCTTTAAAAATAAGATGATCTATGAACCATTACCACCTGGTGGGGTACCCGAATATCAAGCAATTCAAGCGTTTCTTTATCCAAGAGGGCGTAGGCTTAGTAGGAGCTAACGACCTAAAGATCTATAATTTTACGATGTCGTATCCGATAGCCTGAAAAGAACCCCGAAGCCCAGGCAGGCGGGATTTCTCCCGTCCCCCTTTACATCTTCTATAATTTTTCTTCGTCCGCATTGCCATAATAGTTCTCACCTGCTACGCTCACATGGCCTAACAGACGGATGCCTAATCTCTCTACGGCTTTTTTAACTGCTTCCGTCAAGCGATCATCCGCATCGCTGGTTACGTGCTCCTGACGGATGGTTACGACGTGTAAACGATGAAATAAATGATCTATATGTCAAGAAGATTATTAACGAGATGGAAAATATCTCGTGGAAAAGCAATTGATATATGGTAGTATGGAAGGTTTCCTTCAGCCATTGAAGTATAAAAACTCTAACAAGCAGAGATAGGTATGTAGTATGAAAGAATAGACCTACAGGATGAAGATACACTTAAAGAGTATGACGGACGATTGGATGAAACTCCGAGTTTGTTTGCCAATAGGAAACCTATGCCTGGAGCAATTGAGGCAATGCATAAGCTACAGAAGTATTTTGATCTATACATATTATCATCTGCTCCGTGGAAGAACTATTCTGCTCCATCAGATAAAATACAATAGATTAGGACACATCTTGAAGATATATTTCATAAACGCATAATAATTAACGTGAGTTCGAAATAAAATTAGAACATAGCCAGTTGTCCGTCATTGACAAAGTTTACATTAATGGCGGGCTTCTTTTCAAAAAAGCAGTATGCTGCTATAGCGGACAAAGAGTTGGCTATAAAGTTATTGAATGAACGATGTCTGGAGTGTTCTATCTGTGCTATGTTCTTCAGTTCATCATTGACTGTTTCAATCAATGCTCTTTTTCTGAGCAAAATCTTGTCAGCGACACCCATCAGTGAGTTCCTCATATTATTTTAAACTTTAGTGACAAGCTGTATGCCATTAAGGAAAAGGTTCTCAAACAGAGCCTGACCTATATATCCTTTGTCTGCACATAGTTTTCCTTTGATGTTTTCCAAAAACTTACCCTGTTTCAACGGTTCTCGGTCATCCACGTTCCCAGGCGTGAACATGAAATTGAGGATCTCTCCTTTGTCATTGACTATCAGATGTGGCTTGAATCCGAAGAACCATCCCATAGAACATTTTCCACGCTCGGCAAGCCCTTTAAATGTCTTATGAATTAGGATTCTTTGGTTGCGGCATATACGCAAGGGAGTGGAGTCGACGAAACTGATGCCGGTACAGGTTCCCAGCAGGACTTTCTTGATGAAAATGGTCAGTGGAAGCAATACTTCCTTCTCCAGTTCTACAAAACGGTTATAAGAAACCTGACGAGGAAAAAGGTGTTTCAGATGTTTACAGA
>ERZ894232.2291-NODE-2291-length-14151-cov-10.731342_pt1 | contig 14151 bp, 9 predicted proteins | sample MGYA00380296_ERZ894232 | MGnify/ENA primary metagenome ERZ894232 (study PRJEB32331, sample SAMN06328433) | human gut metagenome | biome: human gut microbiome; feature: stool | host: Homo sapiens | collected 2014-08-14 ... | reverse complement strand
CTGCCGGAGCGGTGCTTAAGCCGCAAGGCGGGAATTGTGCGGTGTTGCCTTAACAATTCAGGGAGAACGTGTTAAAAAACAGCGGGGAAAGGGGCAAAATGGCAAAAAATCAGGCGCAGACCCGGATGTGGCATCGGGGGTGCGCCTGATAGGAAAGTTACGTGGAATAATTTATAGCAATTTTCAATAATACAGCAGAGGTACTTTGACTTTTGAGAAAAAGTGATATAACGGAAACTCTGTTCTCATAATGGATAATATGAAGTTGCACCATGCAAAGGCAGTAAAAAATTTGCTGGACAGCTCGGAGATTCGATACATTTATCTTCCACCATATAGTCCTGATCTGAATCCCATTGAAAAACTTTGGTCGAAGGTGAAGGCTTTCCTTCGTAAATTCAAGGCGAGGACGCTGGATGCCCTTCCAAATGCGATTCAGAATGCTTTCCACGCTGTTACTGTCTCTGATTGTTCCGGCTGGTTCCGCTTCTGCTAGCACAAAGTCCCGGAATGGTCGAGACCATTCCCCACAGGTTGGTTTATAATGTGTGACGGACATAAAACATGCATCCCACCCGTAGGGGCGCACAATGTGCGCACGTTACCTTGCGGAGGATGATGGGGTGAAATAGAGGGCAAGGCCCGTCCGGGACGATGCGAGCATCGTCCCCTACAAATGATTTGCAGAGTTTATCACCATCGGCAAGGTTTCTCCACGGTACGATGGAAACATCACGCCCGGACCAGAGCGACCGAGACATCGTTGACGTTGGTGCCGGTGGGGCCGGTGATGATCAGGCCATTGCATTTTTGCAGGGCATGGTAGGCATCGTTATCAGCCAGCGTGGCAAAGATATCGCAGCCCTGGGCTTTCAGCGCGGCCTGGGTGGTGCTGTCCACAAAGCCGCCTGCGGCATCGGTGGGGCCGTCGGTGCCATCAGAGCCAACGGAGAACACCGCGCAGCCATCCAGCCCGGCGATACCGGGAGCGGCGGCAAGGGCGAGCTCCTGATTGCGGCCGCCTTTACCGTGGCCGGTCAGATGCACCACTGTTTCGCCACCTGCAATCAGGGCAATACGGCGGCCCGCGGTGCGCTGGTAGCGCACCATGTTGGCTAGGAACACACCGGCTTCCCTGGCTTCGCAGCTCAGGCAGTCGGTCAAAATCAGCGGCTCATAGCCAAGGGTGCGGGCGGTGGCAGCGGCGGCGGCACACAGCTGGCGCACACTGCCGGTGATCTGGGTTTCTACGTTGTCCAGCGCTTTGGGCGTTTCCTGCTCCAGCAGGGTCAGCATCTGATCCGTCATGGGCAGGTGATATTTCTGCACGATCTCCTTGGCCTGTGCGCAGGTAGAACTATCCGGGTAAGCGGGGCCGGAGGCAATCATATCCAGCGGATCGCCAAGAATATCCGAAAGCACGATGGAAACCACATGGGCCGGGGCACACAGCTGGGCAAAACGGCCGCCCTTTACGCCGGAAAAGCGCTTGCGGAGGGTGTTGATCTCTACAATATCCGCCCCGCAGACCAGCAGGTTGTGGGTGAGTTCTTCCAGATCCGCGGCGGGGATGAGCGGCTTTTCAAACAAAGCGGAACCGCCGCCGGAAAGCAGGAACAGCACGGTGTCCTGTGCGGTCAGCCCGCTGACGAGGTCCAGCGCCTGCTGGGTGGCGGTAAAGCTGTTCTCGTCCGGGATGGGGTGCCCGGCTTCCCGGATGGTAAAGTTGGCGATGGGGCCTTTGCTGTGGTCGTACTTGGTAATGACAATACCGGTATCAATGCGGGAACCCAGAATGCGGCTGGCGGCGTTGGCCATCTGCCAGGCGCCCTTGCCGGCGGCAACCAGCACAACACGCCCGGAACCGAAATCGCGTCCTTCCAGCGCTTTGCGGACGGCCTCGTCCGGCTGGGCGGCGGTGATGGCGGCCTGAATGATGGCGTCAGCATCTTGGCGGAGTTTAGACATAGGGATCACACTCTTTTCTGTTTTGTTTGTAGGTTCTTTAATTTCTGTTATAACATGTAAATCAATCATTCAGCAATCGGCAGAACGTACAGAATTGGCGGTAAAATTTTGGCGGCACGGGAATGCCCGCACCGCCATAAAAACAGAATTTTGAGGTTTTATAGGTCGCGGCCCAGCATGATGCCGGTCAGGTGCTCGTAATACTGGGCAATGGCGCTGTGGTCTGCCTGGCCCTTGCCATTGCTGTGCAGCCACTGCAAAATTTCCTGCACTTCGGCGGTCATCGGCACCGGGGCACCCACGGTGTGGGCGCAGTCCAGGGCGTTGTTCAGGTCCTTGATGTGCAGGTCAATCTTGAAGCCGGGCTTATCGTTGCCCTCGATCATCATGGGAGCTTTGGCGTTCATGACGGTGGAACCGGCCAGGCCGCCCTTGATGGCCTGGAACACCAGGTCGGGGTCAACACCGGCTTTCTGGGCCAGGGTCAGGGCTTCGGCCACAGCCTGGATGTTGGCCGCCACGATGATCTGGTTGGCCAGCTTGGTGGTGTTGCCTGCGCCGATGCCGCCGCACCGCACAGCGGAAGAACCCATGGCCAGCAGGACCGGTTTGAAGGTGTTGAAGACCTCTTTTTCGCCGCCGACCATGAAGGAAAGGGTGCCGTCAATCGCCTTGGGTTCGCCGCCGGAAACGGGGGCGTCCAGCATCTGGATGCCGTGGGAGGCAAGCTCGGCGGCGATCTCCTTGCTGGCGATGGGGTTCAGCGAGGTCATATCAATAAAGGTGGAGCCGGGCTGCATGTGGGCGGCAACGCCGTTTGCACCCAGCATGACCTGTTTAACCTGCGGAGCGTTGGGCAGCATGGTCAGCACAAGATCACAGGTGGAGCCGATGGTGGGCTGGTCGGCTACTTTGGCGCCGCAGGCTTCCAGCTCAGCTGCGGCGGCGGGAGAGTGGCTGTCCACCGTAACGTCATAGCCGGCTTTGAGCAGGTTTTTGGCCATGGGGCGGCCCATGATGCCAAGACCGATAAAACCAATTTTCATACGATCACACGACCCTTTCTTTGTAAGGTGTATCTGAAAACAAAGAAATAGACTAAATTTTCGACTTTTCAGATACACCCCAGGAAAACATGGGATACCCTGCCGGAACAAAAGCGGCGGGCAAGATAAAAACAATTTTATTATAGTAATAGATTATACAAATTGCAAGAAGAACTTTTGTGAAACACATAAAAATATAGGCAAAAAGGCAGAAAAATAAGGGAGACTGCGTTGCACAAGGGCAAAACGTGTGATAGAATAATAGAAATATCTCCGGTTAATACGGATGCGCTGCGGGGGCCAACCCGCACAAGGGAAAGTGAAGGAAAGAGCTATGGAACGCCGCCCAATCAAAACGATCCGCAATCAGGTGTATCAGATCCTGAAGGATGATATCTGCGAAGGAAGATTTGCTCCCGGCCAGTGGCTGCAGGAAAACGAGCTGGCAGAGCGCCTGTGCGTGAGCCGCAGCCCCATCCGGGAAGCACTGCGCCAGCTGGCTTCGGACGGGCTGGTGGTGGAGATCCCCAACAAGGGTGTGTTTGTAAAAGAGTTTACCGCGCGGGACATTGAGGAAATTTTTGACCTGCGCGTTCTGCTGGAAGATTACGCCATCAGCAAGCTGCAGCACCACCTGACCACGGCGGATATGCAGCAGCTGATCGACTGCCTGAACGAGATGGAGCGGCTGCACGCCCAAAAGAACCTGCGTGCCTACACGGATATGGATTCTAAGCTGCACGGGCTGCTGATTGAACTGTGCGGCAACAGCCTTTTGGAATCCATGTATGCAAGGATCCATTCGCTGAACCAGCAGTTCCGTATTTATTCGCTGACAAGTACCCAGCGCTTTAATGAATCGATGGAAGAGCACCGCGATATTGTGCACTGCCTGCTGACCAACAATGCGGACGAGGCAAGGGCCATCAACAAGCGCCATTTGCAGCTGGCGAAAGATAAAATTATCCAGCATTTTTCTGAGCAGGAAGCCCTGAAACAGGCAGCGGATGCACAGCCCAAAACAACCGCCGAAGCGGACAAAAAAGCAAAATAACAAAATAACAAAATAAAATGTGCCCCCGGCAGCTTTGCATTGCTGCAGGGGGCACTGCTGTTAGGGAAGATAAAATCAGGAACTGAGCTGTTCTTTGTGGTATTGCAGGGTGTACAGCTGATAGTACCGCCCATGACGGGCCAGCAGCTCCTGGTGGCTGCCCTGCTCCAGAATTTTGCCGTGGGACAGCACGATGATGTTGTCCGCGTGCTGGATGGTGGAAAGGCGGTGGGCAACGATCAGCATGGTGCCGACGGTGCGCATTTTTTCCAGAGAATCCTGAATCAAAAGCTCGGTTTCGGTATCAATGTTGGCGGTTGCTTCGTCCAGAATCATCACGCTGGGCTTGTGGATGATCGTGCGGGCAAAGCTGAGCAGCTGGCGCTGACCGGCGGAGAAGTTGTTGCCGCGCTCGCGCACTTCCTCATCCAGGCCGTGGTCCAGCTTGTTGATGAAGTGGTCAGCGTTGACATAGCGGCAGACCTGCATGATCTCTTCGTCCGAGATGTTATCCTCCCGCAGGACAATGTTGCTGCGGATGGTGCCGGAAAAGAGGAAAACATCCTGCAGCATTTGTCCAAAATGGCGGCGGAGGGAAGAAATTTTGATTTTGCGGATGTCGATGCCGTCAATCAGAATTTCGCCCTTCTGGAACTCGTAATTGCGGCAGATGAGGGACAGGATGGTGCTTTTGCCGGAGCCGGTGGAACCGACAAAAGCCACGGTTTCCCGCGGGGAAACATGGAACGAAACGCCCTGCAGCACCCATTCGCCGGGAATATAGCTGAACCAGACATCGCGGAACTCAATTTCGCCTTTTACATCGGTCAGCTCAATGGCGTCGGGGGCATCCACCAGCTTGGGCTGAATGTCCATAATAGAAAAGACTTTTTCCGACGAGGCCAGCGCGGATTGCAGCCAGTTGAACTGCTCGGCCAGGTTCTGGATGGGGGAAAAGAACTTGGAAATGTACATGTAGAAGGTGACGATGGTGCCGCCGGTGATGGTCTGCCCCAGGAAAGAAACGTTGTTCAGGTGGCCCATGCCGCCCAGGTAGAACAGGCACAAAATAGAGCTGATGTACAGCATGTAGACCAGCGGGCGGAATACGCCGAACACAAAAATCTGTTCCTGTGTGACCTTGGAAAGGGTCTGGCTTTTTTGGTAGAACTCCGCCATCTTTTCGTCCTCGCGGCCAAAAATCTGGGTGACCTTGATACCGGAAAGGTTCTCCGAAAGATAGGTGTTGATGTCAGTGGTGGCATCCTTGACCTTACGGTAGGCCCGGCGGGAAAACTTGCGGAAGATGACAGTGAAGATGACGATGAAGGGAACAAAGCAGAGCACCATCAGGGTCAGCGCATAGTTCAGGCAGAGCATGGCCACCAGAATGCCCAAAATGACGAACGCATTTTTGATCAGGTTCACCAAAAGGTTGGTGAACATCATGGAAATGGCGTTGGTATCGTTGGTAACGCGGGTAACAAGCTTGCCAACCGGGATCTCGTTGAGCTGCTCGTGGGAGAGGGACTCAATGTGGGTGAACAGATCCTCGCGCAGATCGGAGATGATGCGCTGGCCGACCCGCTGCAGAATGACCGCCTGAAAATAGGTGCTTGCCATCGAGAACACCAGAACCCCCGCATAGACCGCGACCGAAGCGAACAGGCGGCTGAGGGCAAAATCGGCGGCGACAAGTTCTTCGATCGCACCGACGATTAGGGGAGAGATAATGTCGTAAGCGATGGAGAAGAGCATCAGGAAGAGAACCAGAAGAAACTTGGCCCAGTACGGTTTGGCATAGGCGAACAGGCGGCGCAGAATCTCGCCGTCTGCCATGGTGCGCTCAAAACCCATGGCGGTCTTTTTATCTTTGACCGAAGCGTAAGCAAAAATCAGCAGCGCGGTAACGGCACCGATGACGCCGCCAACCAGCAAAAGCGGGTTTATATTAAGCATTGTCATCACCTCCGGCTTCATCTTCCAGCCGCTGCAGGTCCACCATGCGGCGGTACTTGGGGCAGCTGGTGTACAGCTCATCGTGGGGGCCGACGGCCTCAATCTTGCCATCATCCAGGAAGATGATCTTGTCCAGCCGCTCCACCGTGGAAATGCGGTGGGCAATCAGCAGGGTGGTCTTGTTGGCGCGGCTGGATTTCAGGTTGTCCAGAATGATTTTTTCGGTGCGGGTGTCCACAGCGGAAACAGAGTCATCCAGAATCAGGATGGGGGCGTCTTTCAGCAGGGCGCGTGCAATGGAGATGCGCTGCTTCTGGCCGCCGGAAACGGTCACGCCGCGCTCACCCAGAACGGTTTCGTAACCATCCTTAAAGTCCACGATGTTGTCCCGCACATCGGCCAGGCTGGCGGCGTGGTCGATCATTTCGGGGGAGGCATCGTCCACACCAAAGCCGATGTTGTGGGCGATGGTATCCGAGAAGAGGAAGTTGTCCTGTGGAACATAGGCGCAGGCACCGCGCACAGAATGGATGGACAGGGTGTTCACGTCCTTGCCGTCCACAAACAGGGTGCCGTCCGGCACGTTGTAGGTGCGCAGCAGCAGGTCCACCAGCGCCGTTTTGCCCGCGCCGGTCTTGCCCACAATGCCCACGCTTTCGCCTGGGTGGATGGTGAAGGAGATGTCCTGCAGCACATCGTATTCGCCGTCCGGGTAGCGGAAGGTCAGGTGGCGGAATTCCACACTGCCCTGCGGGTTCTGCAGCTCCTGCACGCCGGGGCGGTCGGCCACATCAATGGGGGCGTCCAGCAGCTCGGTGATGCGGTTCAGGGAAGCCTTGCCGCGGGAAGTCTTTTCGATCAGCATGGAAATTGCCATGATGGGCCAGACGATGGCCTCAAAATAGCCGATGTACTCTACCAGCTGGCCCGCGTTGAACCGGCCCTGGTAGACCAGATAACCGCCATACCCCAGGATGACACAGATGACAGATTCGACAAACAGGGTCACGAGCACTTCCAGCAGGGTGGCAATTTTGGTGTAGATGACGTTGATCTCCTCGTTCTGTTTGTTCAGCTTGCGGAACGCCATGAGCTCTTTCAGCTCTTTGACAAACGCCTTGATAACGGCAATGCCGGAGAAATTCTCCTGTGCAAAGTCTGAAAGATCGGAGAATGCCTGTTGGCGTTCTTCCCAGCGCTTGGTCATGGCGGTGCCCATGACGGTGCCGATGCCGAACATGATGAGGGCAGGGATCAAAGCCAGCAGGGTGAGCTTATAATCCATGCGCCACATTTTGTACAGGGCCATCAGGCCGAGAACCAAAGCGTCAAAGAACATCAGGATACCATCACCAAAACATTCCTGGATGGTATCAATATCATTGGTGTAAAGGCTCATCAGGTTGCCGACCTTGTTAACCTGGTAATACTGCTGCGAAAGCTGGCGGCTGTGGTCAAACATCCGCTCGCGCAGGTTGGCAGCAACCCGCACAGCGGAGCCGAAAAAGCAGATACGCCACAAAAAGCGCCCAATGACCATGAGCACCACGATCCAGATCATGGGCAGGCAGATGTGCTGCAGCAAAACCTCTTTGGTAAAGGGCAGGGGCTGGCCGTTTACGACCACCTGCCCCAGGTTGACCCCGTTGATGACCAGACGGTAAAACTGGGGGATCAACAGCTGGATATAGTCAACCATTAAAAGGGCCAGCAGCCCAAGCAGCAGCACGGGCGCATTTTTGAGGTAATAACGGTTGATGTACTTGCCGAAAATCACGGCATCTCCTCCTTTTCCTTGCAGGGATACAGCCGGGCGGCCCGGTCGGCGGCAAAAGTGCCGTATCTTTCAGTATATAGGACGGGAACGGTTGAGTCAACGCAAAACGCGAAAAAGTGGGGAATACAGCCGAACAGGGGGAAGCGTCTTTTATTATGAAGCATAGCCCCTACGATCTCGATAGGAAATAGGTTGTTTCTGGATACACAAATGTTTCTTCTTTATATAAGGTTACAAAATGAACTGCTTATAAGGATACAAAATGAACTGCTTTTACACATAGATTTCGTTGTTGCGGGCGGGCAGCTTTTGCACCACGGCTTTGTGGGCGGCGGTTTCACGCCAGGCGGCGGGACTTAAACCCGTTTCCCGCTTAAACACGCGGCACAGGTAGTTGGCACCGGAAAAACCGCACAGCCCGGCGATCATTTCCAGGCTGTACTCCCGCTCGGCCAGCAGCAGTTTGGCAGCTTCAATGCGCACGCTGGTCAAAAAGCGGCCCGGCGGCATGCCCATCTCGGAAGAAAAGACCCGCACAAGGTGGCACTTGCTGACCCCAAGCTGGGCGCTGAGTTCTTCCACGCCGTACAGGGCCATGTAGTTATCGCGGATGGCTTCCACCGCGCGGGCTACCAACGGCGAAAGACGGCGGGATTCCTCGTCCCCGTGGACAAGGGCGCACAGCAGGGTGTAGGGGGCGGCGGCGCTGGCGGCATCGTCGGCATTCCCGGCACCGCACACGCGGGCCAGCAGCTCCGCTGCACCGGGGCAGGAAGCCCCATCCGCAAAGCGCGGCTGCGGCAGCCCGGCCAAAAACTGCTGCACGGCCAGCCCGGTCAGCCGCACGCACAGCAGATGGCAGGGGGTAACGGGCCGCAGCGTGAAGGTGCCAAAGCCCAGCAAAAGATCGCCGGAGGAGCCCGCCGCACTCTGGCTGCCGGGGCATTCCAGCACGCACTGCCCGCTGGAAAGTACCCCTGCCCAAAGGCCCTCGCCGGAAAGGGTAAGCGGCGCTTCGCCCTGCAGTTCCTGCACTGCGGCGCAGGCGCAGCAGGTGGTTGGATCAAATATCAATTTCTGACCTCCAATATCAATAAAGTGCTATATCTTTTTCAATCGTACCCTGCTATTATAGATTTGTCAAGAAAAATACGTGCTGAGCGTATCAATAAAATCATAAAAACCAATTTGGAGGTAATGACCCATGGCCAGCATTAGTTGCCGTCATATTTACAAAATCTATCCGGGCAATGTTACTGCCGTTAAGGATTTCAACCTGGAAATCGCTGATAAGGAATTTATCGTTTTCGTCGGTCCTTCCGGCTGCGGTAAGTCCACCACCCTGCGTATGATCGCAGGTCTGGAAGAAATCTCCAAGGGCGAAATGTACATCGGTGACCGCCTGATCAACGATGTTCCCCCGAAAGACCGCGACATCGCCATGGTGTTCCAGAACTACGCTCTGTACCCGCACATGACCGTGTACAAGAACATGGCATTCGGCCTGGAACTGCGCAAGATGCCCAAGGACGACATCGACAAGCGCGTTCGTGAAGCTGCTAAGATCCTGGAAATCGAGCACCTGCTTGACCGTAAGCCGAAGGCTCTGTCCGGTGGCCAGCGCCAGCGTGTTGCTCTGGGCCGCGCAATGGTTCGTAACCCGGCCGTCTTCCTGCTTGACGAGCCTCTGTCCAACTTGGATGCTAAGCTGCGTACCAGCATGCGTACCGAGATCATCAAGCTGCACAAGAAGCTGGCTACCACCTTCATCTATGTTACCCATGACCAGACCGAAGCTATGACCATGGGCGACCGCATCGTTGTTATGCGTGATGGCGTCATCCAGCAGGTCGATACTCCGCAGAACCTGTACGATTACCCCTGCAACATCTTCGTTGCCGGCTTCATCGGCAGCCCCCAGATGAACTTCCTGGACGGCACCCTGCAGAAGAATGGCGATACCTATGTCGTCGATCTGGACGGCACCGTGATCCCCCTGCCGCAGGAAAAGACCGCCGATGGCAAACTGGCCGCTTACGTTGGCAAGAGCCTGAAGGTTGGTATCCGTCCTGAGGATATGAAGGATGACGAAGAGTTCCTGGAGAAGCATCCTTCCAGCCATATCGATACTGAGGTTGAAGTTTCCGAGCTGATGGGCGCTGAGATCTATCTGTACCTGACCTACAAGGGCCAGAACCTGATGGCTCGCGTTGCCCCGACCTCCAAGTCCCGCCGCGGCGACAAGGTCACCATGGCTATGGATACGCATAAGATCCACCTGTTCGATCCTGAGACCGAGCTGACCCTGCTGAACTAATCAACAGTAATTTGAACTTTTTAGGCGGCTCCGCTCTTGTGCGGAGCCGCCTTTTGTTAAAGCAAAAGCGCAAACAATTGCGCAAGCGCTGCACAGAGGCAGTGCAGCGGGTGTAAGAGCAAATGGGCAGGGGAAAGCCCTGCCGAGGGGTGTGCCTGAAAACAAAGAGAATGGCGGTTGTGTTTGTAAAAACAGGCTGTATTTTCGGCTTTTCGGGCTCGCCCCAGGATAGGATGTTTGAAGCAAAGGGGGACAGCCGACCGATGCAGATCACAGATCTACTGGTGCCGGAACGCGTTGCACTGAATATGCAGGTGGCGGATAAGGCCATGGCCATCCACGCAATGGTGGGCATGCTGGACCGCACCGGATGCCTGCGGGATGCAGTCGAATACGAAAAAAATGTGCTGGAACGGGAAGCCCAGGGTACGACCGGCGTTGGCGGCGGGGTGGCCATTCCCCACGGCAAAAGCAACGCGGTGCTGGTGCCCGCGCTGGCGGCAGTAACGCTGCGGGAGGCAATCGACTACCAGGCACTGGATGGTGCCCCGGTACGGCTGCTGTTTTTGATCGCAGCTCCGGATGGTGCAAACGACCTGCATATCCAGGTGTTGGCGCGGCTGGCTCAGCTGCTGATGGAACCGCTGTTCTGTGAGGAATTGAAGCAAGCAGCAACCCCGGAAGAATTTCTGGCGGTGATCGCTAAGCGGGAACAGGGCGAGACCGCCCGCGAGGCCCGCGCTGAGGCAGTGGCCGAAGCTGCGCTGACCGAACCGCGGCTTGCCCCCCGCGTGCTGGCTGTAACGGCATGCCCCACCGGCATTGCCCACACCTATATGGCGGCCGAAGCGCTGGAAGCCGAAGCGGCAGAAATGCATATTGCCATCAAGGTGGAAACCAACGGTGCAGACGGGGTGAAAAACCACCTGACCGAACAGGAAATTGAAAACGCAGAGTGCATCATTGTGGCGGCGGATAAAGCCGTGGAGACCGCCCGCTTTGCGGGCAAACCGGTGCTTCGCGTGCCGGTTTCCCAGGCCTTGAAAGACCCGGAAATGCTGCTGCACCGCGCGCTGTCCGGCACAGCTCCACTGGAACCGGAGGATGAAAGTGTGCCGGGCATGGGGTGCAACCGTAAAGCGGGCAGCGCAAAAGATGGTGCTGCCGCCACGCAGGAATTTGGGCGCAAGCTTTACACCGACCTGATGAACGGCGTTTCCCACATGATTCCCTTTATCACCGGTGGCGGTATATTGATTGCGTTAAGCTACTTTTTGGACCGCGGTAATGCGGGCGCAGAAATGTTCGGGCGGGGAACGTCCCTTGCCATGCTGGTGCGCACGATTGGTAATACCTCATTTAATCTGATGTACGTTGTGCTGGCCGGGTTCATTGCCATGTCGGTGGGGGATTTGCCCGCATTGGTGGCCGGTATGGCGGGCGGTATGCTGGCCATCCAGGGAACCTCGCTGGCACCGCAGGCAGAATGGGTGTCCTCCGGCTTTTGGGGCGCTATGATTGCGGGCTTTGCGGCAGGCCTTGTGGTAAAACTGCTGCGGACGGCATTCAAGCGGCTGCCATCGGCATTGGTGCATATCAAAACAGTACTGCTATATCCGGTGGCCAGCCTGGCCGTGGTCGGCTTTATGATGGTATTCCTCGTCAATGCGCCGCTTGGACGGTTTAATACCTGGATATACCAGCTGTTGGCCAGTATGCAGGGCGGCAGCCGCGTGGTGATGGCCGCGGTGCTGGGGGCTTTGATGGCCGTTGACTTTGGCGGGCCGATCAATAAAGCGGCGTATCTGTTTGGCACGGTTGCCCTGGCCGGCGGCCAGGAAGAATTTATGGCTGCCGTTATGGCGGGCGGCATGGTGCCGCCGCTGGGCGTTGCTCTGGCGGGAACCCTGTTCCCGGAGCGTTTTACCACCAAAGAACGCCACACCGCGATGACGAATTACCTGATGGGGGCCTGCTTTATCACCGAGGGGGTCGTCCCCTTTGTGCTGCGGGATCCGCTGCATGTCATTCCCTCCTGCATGGCGGGTGCATCCCTGGCGGCGGCGCTGTCCATGCTGTTTGGTTGTGCCGTACCGGCTCCGCACGGCGGCATGTTCTTGCTGCCGCTGAACCCGCATCCGTTCCGGTATCTGCTTGCCTTACTGATGGGCAGCCTGTTGACGGCGGTGACCCTTGCGGCTTTACGCAGAAAATACCCGCCTAAGGATGAGGAACAGCCAACAAATTGACCTGATGATTTAGAAAAAGGCTTTTGGGCGCTGCTCAAGCAATACACGACAGCCGATAGGCAAATAAAAATTTGCACAAAAGCCTGACTGATATGCCCCCTATATAGCCTTCAGTGTTTTATTTCACTGTTCGCTATATAGGGGGCATATCATTCTACTATATGATATCCTCAAAAGATTTAAGCGCCAAATAAGCGCCTAATGCAAAGTGTTTTGCTAAGGTGTATCTGAAAACAAAGAAAATGACGGATATTTCGCAAACACAAGCAGGATGTAAGGCAAAGAGCTGCAGGAATCCTTTGTGGATTCCAAGGCTTTTTAACGCAAAATCCCGCTGCGTTTGTAGAAATAGGCGATAGTTTCGACTTTTCAGGTACACCCTAACATAAAAAGAAAAGCAACGACAAACATAACGTTTAATCGTTGCTTTTCTTGGTGCGCTGGAAGGGACTCGAACCCCCGGCCTTCTGATTCGTAGTCAGACACTCTATCCAGCTGAGCTACCAGCGCATCTTATTCAGTTCACAGGCGGTTGGCGGAGCGCCTAACCTCAAGTGCTCATTTATTATAGCATACGGCAGCGGAAAGTCAAGGATTTTTTTTGATTTTTCTAAAGAAAATTGGTTTTAAACGATAGAACGATAAACTATTTTGCAACGAGCCGCACATGGGCGTTGCGGTGCAAAAGGGTGCCGGGCAGGGGATCCTGCGCGGTGATGGTGCCCTCGGTCAGATTGGAGGGGGTCAGAGTGGGCAGCAGCTCCACAATGGCAAGGCGGCGGCGCGCTTCGGCGACCGACATGCCCAGCAGGGACGGCACCTGGCGGAACGGGTCTGGTACGGCACGGGCAACGGTAAGGGTAATACAGTCCCCGGCTTCCAGTGCGGTGCCGGCGGCAGGAGATTGCAGAATAACGGTATCGGCCTGCAGGGTGGGATCGTTGCGGATATAATCGACGGAAACGGTAAAACCGGCGTTCCGCAGGGTCTGGATGGCATCGGAACGGTTCTGGCTTTTCAAATCCGGTACGGTGATGGTGTTTGGCCCTTTGCTGACGGACAGTATGAGTTTTTGCCCCTGTTTGACGGTGCTGCCCGCGGTGGGCTTTTGGGCGATGACGATGCCTTCCGCTTGGGCAGAGTAGCGGGTATCCCACACGATGGAAAGCTGGGCGGCGCTCTGTTCAACCTGGGCCTGCTGCCAGTCCATGCCAGACAAATCGGGGACGATGACTTCCCGCCGGATGGAAAACATGGGGTTGGTGCTTTGGGACAAAATGACAGTGATGGCAATGCCAGCTGCCACAACAGAAAGCAGCGCCAGGCAGGCGAGAACCCGCAGCGGGGTAAGGGAAAGTGAATGGTGAGAAGCAGGCATGGAGGTTACCTCGCTTAATACAGCTTATGAAAGATACATATTGTATAAATGATAATAGAAATACATATGGCAAACAAGAAGGATCCGGCGGAGAACAGGCAGGACCTTTTACAGATAGGAATCTTGTCTCTTTGGGTTCAGTATAGCACGCGGAACATGGGGCTGCCAAGTGCGAAGAGAAAATCAGACAAAACGCAAATAGGTTTGTTCATCGGGGGTGAGGTGTTTCATTTTGACGGGGACTATGATATAATAAAAACAAAAATATCTACAAATAAAAGTGTGCAATGTGTCGAAAAAAGGTGTCTTTCTCTTATAAGAGTATGTAGGGGTGGATAACGTTTCTCGAAGGTGTATCTGAAAACAAAGAAAATGACGGATATTTCGCAAACACAAGCAGGAT
>ERZ894232.2255-NODE-2255-length-14345-cov-29.374808_pt1 | contig 14345 bp, 14 predicted proteins | sample MGYA00380296_ERZ894232 | MGnify/ENA primary metagenome ERZ894232 (study PRJEB32331, sample SAMN06328433) | human gut metagenome | biome: human gut microbiome; feature: stool | host: Homo sapiens | collected 2014-08-14 ... | reverse complement strand
CGGATTCTTCCATAAGTGTCATTGCATTCATCTTCGCTGCAAATATCAAGCATTGCATCTGCCAGTGCCTGATATTTCCAAGGGGTATCTTTTGCTTTTAGGAATTTGTTGAATGCCTGCCTTGAAACATGAAGCACTTTGCAATAAAAAGAAATTTTACCCTTAATCCGGCCGTCATCCGTTTTGATTGCAATAAACATTAATCTCTGTTTTTTGCTGACTTCCGACGGCTGGCTGCGAAAAAAGCACTTGCTTCCTCAAGGAATTCGTTTTCTTCTTTTAAGCGACGAATTTCCTTATCCTGCTCTTTTACACGCTTTCTGAGTTCAATAAGCTCATCGTTGAGGGATAAAGCATTCTTGGGCGTATGAACTGCTTCATTTGCACTGAGACGCCCCTCTTTGAAGGCTTTTATCCAAGTGTACATAGTACCCTTTGGAATCCCTAATTCCTGAGCAAGCTTTACCGCCTGTGCTTTAAATTCATTGTCATAAGATTTTTGATTCTGTGCCATAGGTTTTTCTCCTGTTCTCGTATTGATTATGATTATATATCAAAATCCTTGAGAATAGGGTGTCAACTTTATTTATACACCATCAAACTTATAAATCGGAATGTGAACGGTTCATAGGCGATTATGCCAGATTGGCGAATGAATATCTGGAAAAGGGCATAATAAATAATGGAACTAGAGCAATCAATGATATGCTGAAAATAGCCAGTGAATATCATATAATATATAAGAAAGGGGCACCTAAAAAATGATGAATGTCAAAGAATTAAAGGGAATAGATGTGCATTTAAAGGAAATAGACAGGTTGATTCAGTTGTCCCCTAAGAGGACGGTTGACCGTTCTCAGATTAGAAACCCAAAAGAGATTGAAAGGCATGAGCAAATGAAGCAGTATGCTTTGCGGTTGGGGATTAACCTTTATATGACGGATGATACAGAATCCAGTTATGACAAAGATAAAGAAGAAGCATATCTATTTATTACGAGGGGACAGAAAGTTCCGGAAGAACTTGAAAGAAAGCTGATCCAGAGAGAACAGGACAGGATAGCCAGAGAGAAGCAGAAGCAAAAAGAAAATAAAGCATAGATAGTCAGGTGGGACATAAAGTCTCGCCTGTCTTTTGGTTTAGGGGGATGCAGCGTTTCTGTGTGCTGGTGGCAGCTTCTAAGAAATTGAGTTGGAGCGTGGAAAATGAAAATGCAGACAGCATATGAGTGGGTTTATGGGTGCATATGAGAACCTGACAGGCTGTAAAACAAATAGGAGCAGTTGTTGGAAAATATAAGAAGGAGACAAATAAAATCCCGAACTAAAAAACAAGTCGGATTCTGCTTGGAAATCGGAGTATGGCGTGGAAATTTCTAAAAGGTTGGCAGTACCGGAAAATTTAGGGTGCGTTGCGCTTCTGGCTTGTCAAAATAAAAGAGAGAGAAAAAAACGGATAGGTATGTGGTGGGAGATGGGTTGAGAGACGGGACGAAGTTTGAAAAAGTAGCGATTCTGATGGTATGGGGTTCGAGGTGCGAAAGTTGGTTTTATAGAGGGAAAAATAAGTAGTAAGTCAGGCGGTCTCCAGATCTGCGACAGTTGTAGCAGTTTGAGAGAAAATGCCAGCAAGTCGGTAAAAGGAAGAAACATTGCTGCAATCCGCTGGAACTGATTTTCCGGCTTCTTTTTATAAATGGGTATATTTTATTTCATTTATGAAAAGAAGTTGATACATATGATTTATGGATATGCTCGTATTTCATCGCCGAGGCAGAACATTGAGAGACAGATCCGGAATATTAAGGGTGCATACCCAGAGGCAGTTGTGATACAGGAAGTGTTTACTGGTACAAACTATAAAGACCGGAAGCGTCTGAATGGCATTGTCCGGCGTGTAAAGGCTGACGATACGATTGTGTTTGACAGTGTTTCCCGAATGAGCAGAAATGCGAAGGAGGGCTTTGAACTGTATGAAGAGCTGTTTAATCGTGGGATTCATCTGGTATTCTTAAAAGAGCCGCATATCAATACAGGTGTTTATCGTAGAAATATGAATCCTGACATTCAAATGACCGGAGAGAAAGCAGATATTCTTCTGGAGGCTGTGAAACGGTATCTTCTGGAAGTGGCGAAGGATCAGATCCGGATTGCGTTTGAGCAGTCAGAAAAAGAGGTTATGGATTTACGGCAAAGAACGAAAGAGGGAATCGAAACGGCAAGACTGAATGGAAAACAGATTGGACAGGTCAAGGGTGCGAAGCTTGAGACGAAGAAGAGCGTAGAAGCCAAAGAGCTGATAAAAAAGCATTCCCGCAGCTTTGACGGCAATCTGAATGATAAAGAGTGCATGAAATTAGCCGGAGTCAGTCGGAATACCTTTTATAAATATAAGAGGGAGCTGTTGGAGAAAGAGGACATTTGTGAAAAGGAACGCATGGAGTAAAGATAGAACCGTTTATCTGGACGGATGAAATCAAAACGGGTCAGGCTTGGAGGAGAATCAAGGTCTGGCTTGTTTTGATTTTTGAGGAACCGTCAAGGTCTGAAAAATCTTATTGAAATATAAAAAATCTTACAAATTATTTGAATAAGGTGTTATGGGGATTTTTTTTGAGAAAATCGGGTGAAAACGAGGGATTTTCCGGGGTTAAAAAGCCTTTGTATGAAAATGGTTTGAAATCTTTCTTATTTCAAGGGGGTTGAAGTAAGAAAATAAGGAAAAAACGCTGTGTCCGGCATGGTTCTGGTTGGTGTATAGGCGTGATGGAAAAATATCGGGATAGCATTGGTTCTGTGTTGGCTTTTGAATCCAATGACGCAAAGAGCAAAGAGGATAGGCATTAAGGGATTGGAAGAGGATGAATGTTCCATAGATAGCTTGTGTTGGATTGAGTAATGGAGAAAAGTGGCTTAGCAGTCCGGTTCCTGTTTGATGTCCTTGCTCTATCGTCTGCCTGTAAATTTTGTGGACAATAGCTTTCTGAAATGAGAGAAGCGTGGCGGTTCAGTACAAAAATGAAAATGCTGATAGAAAATAAGAAATCCGGTTGACAGGCTGAAATATAAGAACGGCGTGCTGGAACGGTTTGGAGTTTATCCGGCTGACATTCATAAGGATTTGACTTCTTGAGTTATCGGCAAATCGTGGAGGAGTTTAAGATGCGTGGATATTTAAAATGCAATGACGGACGGAATGATTATAAGAAAAATGCAAAAGGAGTCAGAGGAATCTGTTTACTGGCTGGAGAGGTTTCCTATGGGGAGCAGAAATCCGCAGAGGACAGCACTGGTACAGAAAGGAAGGCAGCATAAGATGAAGATTAGCTTAGTACCGTGGACAGGTGGAAAATTTCGTGTGGTGGATACGCTGTATCATTTATTCCCAAAGCATACTTCTTATTATGAACCGTTTTTCGGCTCAGGGGCGGTGCTGATCAATAAAAAGAGATGCCGGCATGAGACTGTGAGCGAGTACAGCAGAGACCTGTATATGTTACATAAGGTGTTGTCCGATCCGGAAAAAAGCCGAGAACTGAGAAGGCGGTTGAGACATCAGGAACTGAACGAGGAAGCATTTCTGAAGGCGAAAAGAATCCTGAATGAAGGAAAGGCGCAGGATGATATCGAATGGGCGATGTGTAAGTATCTCAGGATCGTATTATCCTACAACGGAATGGGAGAGTTTTATCAGCCTTATCTGGGGAGATATTTTCCCAGTATGATAGACTGGAAGCTCCCCATTGTGACCGAGCGGTATCAGGGAGTAGACATTCGTTGTCAGGACGGTGTGGAGCTGATACGAGAGGCAAAAGACAAGGAGGATGCTTTTGTGTTTGCAGACCCACCCTATCTTCTGAACCTGCGAGGCAACAAAAAGATTTATGACAATGAAATGGGAGAGAAGGAACATATCCAGATGTTAGAGTACATGCAGGAAGCGAAGTGCAAGATTATGCTCTGCGGCTACTATGACAGTGAAAAAAAGAGCGGAGATTTGTATGACAGGCTCTTGGAATATGGATGGAAGCGTTATAAACTGGCGGATCTGGTACAATCCTGTTCCAATCAAAAGAAAAAAGGCATTGGAGAGGAGTTTATCTGGGTCAACTATGAGCTTCCTCCTCAGGCAAGATTTTATATCCGAATGAGTACGGAAGTCAGCAAAGCGAATAAAAACTAGCAGAAAGATTTGTGGAGAATGGCAATAGACAGACGGGGAGGGTCAGCGTTACCCTCCCAGACAGAAATGTGTATGGATAACGAGAAAAGAGTGCCGCTGTGGCATAAATACAGCCTGACGATCCGAGAGGCGAGCGAGTATTTCAATCTGGGAGAAAAGAAGCTCCGTCAGATTATACAGGAGCAGCCACAGGAGGATTTTATACTGAATAATGGGACAAAGGTACTGATTAAGAGAGTGAAGTTTGAGCAGTTTATGGACGCTGCAAGCTGTGTATAAGGGATTACGAAAGGGGACAGAACAATGGCAGTAAGTGAGAAACGAAAGGATAATAGAGGACGGATTCTGCGTGACGGAGAACAGCAGAGAGCAGATGGGCGTTATATGTATACATATAGGGATCCGCTGACCAGAAAAGTGAGTTATATATACAGCTGGAAACTGGAACCCCATGACAGGGTTCCATCCGGCAAGAGAACGGATCTCTCCCTCAGGGAAAAAATCAGGGAGCTTAGGGAAAACGAGAGGAACGGGATTCTGTACCGTGGTGGAGATCTGAGCGTTCTGGAGCTGGTAGAAAAATACCTGAATACGAAAAACGGGGTACGCCCAACGACCCAGAACGGCTACCGTACCGTAGTGAACTTTCTGAAAAAAGACCCGTTTGGAGAAAAACGGATTGACACGGTTCGGGTATTGGATGCCAAAGAATGGATTGTAGGCTTACAGAAAAAAGGAAAAGGATACAGCAGCATTCATTCGATTCGTGGTGTGCTTCGTCCGGCATTTGCACTGGCGGCAGAGAGCGATTTCATCAGAAAGAACCCGTTTGACTTTGAGTTAAAGGAGGTCTTAATCAATGATTCCAGTAAACGGGATGCAGTGGAGCCAAGCGTGGAGAAAAGATTTCTGGACTTTGTGAAGAATGACGAGACCTATCGTGAGTGCTATGACGGGATGTTTATCCTGTTTAAAACCGGACTTCGAGTTTCAGAGCTGAGCGGACTGACATTGAGAGACATTGATATGAAAGAGCGTACAATCAATATCAACCATCAGTTGCAAACCACAGGTCATAAAGGAAAGTACATCGAAGAAACCAAGACCAATGCAGGGACAAGAATCCTGCCGATGACGGAAGAGGTTTATGAAGCATTTCAGAGGGTGCTTGCGAACCGGAAAGCCCAAAAGGTGGAGCAGATCATAGACGGATACAGTGGATTTTTGTTTCTGGACAGACGGGGAAAGGCAATGGTATCGTATCAGTGGGAAAAGCGTTTCCAGCGTGCAGTTGAGAAGCACAACAAAGAGAATAAAAGGAAGCTGCCGAAGATTACCCCACATATCTGCCGCCATACCTACTGTACGAATATGGCGAAGAGCGGTATTAGTCTGAAAACGCTGCAATATCTGATGGGGCATAGTTCGATTGAAATAACGATGAATGTGTATACCAATCTGGGGCTGGTGGACGCCAAAAGAGAAGTAGACCGGCTGGAGGCAATGAAGGAGATCAACGAAAAAGAACAGGCAGGAAAGAGGTTCCGGATGGCATAGTTCGGAATTTTTTTGCCTGAAATCCATATGGACAGAGAATTTACCTGTGAATTTACTTTTTTTGCTGGCCTAGATATGCGAAGATATGCTATACTATGCCTACATATAGTATTAGGGCAAATGCTTTGAAATGTAGAGAATACAAGGAAAAACGAGGTTATACCAGGATATGAAACGATATGTCAGAGTGTTATTTATTTGCCACGGCAGGATTTACCGGACATGAAAAAACGCCTGTAAATCAAGCACTTCCTGTGTTTCAACCTCAGTTTTACCAATGATTTACCAATATTTCTGGAGAGCCAGGCTTGCTAACTATCACACCAGAATGAGGAGATCAACAACATGGAAGAACTCAAAAAACATATTTACGATGGACACAATGGCCTGCATTATACGTTGGTTGGCGACTACTACATTCCTGACTTGGAATTGCCGGAAGAAACCCGGCCTATTGGGATTTGGGGGCGGATGCACAAAGACTATTTGGAGCAGTACCATCCAGCCCAGTATAATGACCTGATTTTGTCCGGAAACCTATGGGCATATCTGGCTGATCTGAATGAACAGGCGCAGAACCGGCTGAATTGTATCATTGCCCAAATGAAAGAAGCCGAGGGAATCACAGAGGAATTGAAATCCCAGGATCAAATGACATGGGTTAGGGCAATGAACAGCATCCGCAACCGGGCAGAAGAAATTATCCGAAGCAAAATAATCTACATTTAAGAAAAATTTGAGATAACTGATAAGCAGGAACTACTTCAAAAAGAGTGGTTCCTGCTTATTTTTGCCTTTTATTATGTTCGGACTTTTGTTTTCTTAGGTTTATCTTTTTAGTACTTTATCATCAATGCTCTGTTCAAATTATTGGGCAGAGCATTATTTTGTGAGAAAATGTGACTGTATGAAGGTTGTATAATGAAAAGCAATGTGGCGCTGTGCTATAGCTTATGATATAATATTATATATATCGTCAGGGCTAAAAAATATAAGGAGCGATGAGATATGGAAATCTCTGAAGTTATTAAAAATATACGATTAGAGTTGAATTTGTCCCAGGAGGGGCTGGCAAGAGAGTTGCATATGGGTTTTACTTCTGTGAATAGATGGGAAAACCATAAATCGAAACCAAATCAGATTGCAAGACACGCTTTGGCAGAACTTTGTAGGAAAAACAATTTGGATCAAAAGTTGATAGAGTCTTTAGAAGCAAATAGCTGAATGAAAGGTGTCTCAATATGAAGAACGAGAAGCAAATTGAGTTGAGTTTTATTGAAAAACTCAAGGAATTAAAATATATATATCGGGAAGATATTAAAGATAAAGCCTCCTTGGAGGAAAACTTCAGAAAGCATTTTCAGGAGCTTAATAGAGTTAGATTAAGTGATTCTGAATTTTCAAGATTAAAAGAAAGTATCATTACGCCGGATGTGTTTTCAGCAGCAAAAATTCTGAGAGAAACCAACACCTTCAAAAGAGATGATGATACCCCCTTACAGTACACCCTTGTTAATACAAATGACTGGTGTAAAAACGAGTATGAAGTAATCAATCAGCTTCGTATTAACACAGAAAACAGTCACCATAGATATGATGTTATTATTCTAATCAACGGCATTCCTGTCGTGCAAGTTGAATTAAAATCGCTGCAAATTACGCCCAAAAGAGCAATGGAGCAGATTGTGGATTATAAAAGTGATCCAGGGAATGGATATACTAATTCCCTGCTCTGTTTCATGCAGCTTTTTATTGTTAGCAATGAAAGTAATACCTACTATTTTGCCAATAACAACAAAGAGCATTTTGCTTTTGATGCTGATGAACGCTTTTTGCCCGTATATCACTTTGCTGATAAGGATAATAAAAAAATTACTCATTTGCATGATTTTTCTGAGGCTGTGCTGCGTAAGTGCGCTTTGGGTGAACTGATTAGCAAATATATGGTCTTAGTGGCGAGCGAACAGAAAATGATGATTATGAGACCATATCAAATTTATGCGGTTAAGGCCATTATGGATTGCATTGAGCAAAACAGAGGAAACGGCTATATTTGGCATACAACCGGAAGCGGTAAAACTCTCACATCTTTCAAAGCGTCCACCTTACTAAAGGATAATCGCAACATAGCAAAATGCCTTTTTGTGGTGGACAGAAAGGATCTTGACCGACAGACCAGAGAGGAATTCAATAAGTTTCAAGAGGGGTGTGTGGAAGAAAACACCAATACTGAAACTTTGGTAAAAAGACTGGTGTCGGAGGACTATCGAGATAAAGTTATTGTAACGACCATTCAAAAGTTGGGATTGGCGCTTGATAATGATAGTAAACGAGCCAAAGAGAAAAAGAAAAAAGGCAAATTAACATACAAAGAAAGATTGGCTCCGTTGAAAGACAAAAGAATCGCAATCATCTTTGATGAATGCCATCGTTCACAGTTTGGAGAAAACCACAAAGCAATCAAAAACTTTTTCCCCAAAGCTCAGCTGTTTGGGTTTACTGGCACGCCTATTTTTGAAGAGAACGCAACTTACAAGCAAATTGATGGAACTATCGGTTCTTATACCACCACAAAGGATATTTTTGAGAAAGAGCTGCACGCATATACGATCACCCATGCGATTGATGACAGAAACGTATTACGATTCCACATTGATTATTTAGGAGTAAGTGGTGATGAGCAAGCGTCAAAAACGAATGAGACACAGCGGAAAAAGGCGGTAATTGAAAAAATTTTATCAAAGCATGATGCCGTGACGAACAACAGAAGATACAACGCAATCTTGGCCACAGCATCTATCAATGACGCCATTGAGTATTACGACTTGTTCAAAGAAGCTCAACAAAATTGTATTGATGCTGCTGACAGTGAGTTCATGCCATTGAATATTGTTTGTGTGTTTTCTCCGCCGGCGGAAGGGAATAAGGATGTTCAACAGATTCAAGAGGATCTTCCCCAGGAAAAAGAAGACAATAAAAAAGAGCCTGACAAAAAGAAACAGGCATTGATGGGGATTATCAAAGAATATAACGAACGTTATGGAACCAGCCATGATATAAATAATTTTGATGGGTACTATCAGGACATACAACAAAGAATTAAAGACCAGAAATATTCTAACACAGATTATCCGCACAAAAACAAAATTGACATTATCATTGTGGTGGATATGCTGCTGACCGGTTTCGACTCTAAATATTTGAACACTTTGTATGTAGACAAAAACTTGAAGTATCATGGGTTGATTCAGGCATTTTCCAGAACTAACCGTGTGCTGAATGATACAAAGCCCTACGGCAACATCCTGGATTTCAGGAACCAGTCAGATGAGGTAGATAAAGCGATTGCACTATTCTCCGGCAAGGATAATAGCAGCCGAGCTAAAGAAATCTGGCTTGTTGACCCAGCTCCAAAGGTTGTTGAGAAGTTGGATCAGGCAGTCAAAGAGCTGGAAGCATTTATGCAATCTCAGGGCTTAGAGTGTAAACCCGAGGAAGTAAGCAACCTAAAAGGCGACGCCGCAAGATGTGAATTTGTCAACAAATTCAAAGAAGTGCAGCGCTTAAGAACGCAGCTGGAGCAGTATACGGAAATTGAAGAAAAAGACGCAGAAAAAATCGAGGAGCTATTGCCGGAGGATACCTTGCGTGCGTTCCGTGGTGCGTATATTGATGTGGCGCAAAGACTAAAAGCCGAACAAGGAAAGGATATTGAGAATAGAGATTCTGAAGTAGAGCAGCTCGATTTTGAGTTCGTTCTGTTTTCGTCTGTCTTGATTGACTACGACTATATCATGGCTTTGATCGCAAAGTACACACAATCCCAGTCTGAGCCGCAAAAGCAAAAGATGAGCAAGGAGCAACTCATCAGTATGCTTTCCGCTACTTCCAATTTTCTGGATGAAAGAGAAGATATTATCGAATATATTGACTCGCTTCAAGTTGGTGTGGCTTTAAACGAAAAACAAATCAAAGAGGGATACCAGAAATTCAGAGAGCGGAAAAACAATCAGGAAATTAATGTCATTGCAGAAAAACATGGGATTGAAATCCAAAGTTTGCAGGCGTTTATTCAGGAAATTATCGACCGTATGATTTTTGACGGTGAAAAGCTCAGCGACCTTTTGGCACCGCTTGACCTAAGCTGGAGAGAAAGAACGCAAAAAGAACTGGACTTGATGGATGATCTGATTCCGTTGTTAAAGAAACTGGCAGATGGTCGTGAAATTGTGGGGTTAAATGCGTATGAATAAGAAAAAAGAAATAGCGCCGAAATTGAGGTTTCCAGAATATATCGGGAACAATTTGAAAATTACGAAGTTGGGGAAAATATCATCTATCGTAAAAGAAAAGGCTGGAGAAAATGAATACACTCTTATGAGTGTGACATCTGGAGTCGGTTTAATACCGCAAGCAGAAAAGTTTGGGAGAGAAATAGCTGGGGATTCTTATAAGAATTATATTGTTATCAAGAAATATGATTTTGCATATAACAAAAGCGCAACAAAGCAATTCCCAGAAGGCTATATTTCTATGTTGGAAAAATTCGATATAGCCGCTGTTCCCAATAGTATTTTTACTTGCTTTAGAATTACTGATAATGAAGCATATCCTCCGTTTTTTGATTATCTCTGGCATAATAACTATCACGGACATTGGCTGAGAAAATATATTGAGGTGGGTGCAAGAGCGCACGGGGCTTTAAGTGTTGATACAAAACATTTATGGAGTATGCCACTTGCATTACCTGACTTTAATGAACAACAAAAGATTGCTGATTGTTTATCCTCCATTGATGATTTGATTGACGCAGAAAGCCGAAAACTGAAAACATTAGAAAAATACAAAAAAGGTTTGATGCAAAAGCTGTTCCCTGCTGAGGGGAAAACTCTGCCCGAATGGAGATTTCCTGAGTTTAGAGGTAAAAGCGAGTGGAGAATTAAACCATTAGGTAAAATCTGTACAAATTATGATTCAAGAAGAATACCAATAACTGAAAAAGATAGAGTAAAGGGAGAAATTCCCTATATTGGTGCGTCAGGAGTAATCGACTATATCAACGATTTCATATTTGATGAAGATTTATTGTGTGTATCAGAAGATGGCGCTAATTTGGTCGCAAGGACATATCCGATTGCGTTTAGCATCTCAGGAAAAACTTGGGTGAATAATCACGCACACGTATTAAAGTTTTCCCACAATTACACACAGAATATTGTTGAATCTTACTTGAATATGATAAATTTGCAAGATTTCCTTACAGGAATGGCGCAACCCAAGTTAAATAGGGCCAAGCTGGATATCATTCCAATTCCACTTCCTGAAGAGGAAGAACAACAAAAAATTGCAGACTGCTTATCAGAGATAGATACCATGATTAAAGAACAATCAAATAAAGTGGAACAGTTAAAAGCACATAAAAAAGGATTGATGCAGGGCTTGTTTCTTTTTCTTGAGGAGGCAGATGTATGAGTGGTACAAGACGATTTACAAACCTAAAAAGATTAGCACGCAATATTCGTGATACACTGGGGACAGAGGCCACAGCAGATACAAAAAATTACTATCTCTTGTTTGCGTATAACGGAACTGGAAAAACAAGACTTTCGGGTGAATTTAAAAATTTAGGCAAGAGAAGAATTCGCGGCAGTGAAGAAACAACAAGAGATACGCTATATTATAATGCTTTTACCGAGGATCTCTTTTACTGGGATAATGACTTAAAAGCAGATACAGATAGACGCCTGTATTTTAATAAGAACTCACGCTTTTTTGACGGTTTGAGAGATCTTGAAATGGACACAAGAATACGAGGATTTTTGCAGATTCATGCGGATTTTGACTTTACGATTCATTATGATGATGGATACGTCAGCTTTTCAAGAAAAGTGCAAACCAGAACAGGAGAGGAAACTGTTACAGGAATAAAAGTTTCTCGCGGCGAGGAAAATCTATTTGTTTGGTGTTTCTTTCTTGCTATTGTTCAACTGGTAAAAGACGAAGCTTTATCTTATGATTGGGTGAAATATATCTATATTGATGATCCGATTTCATCTCTTGATGACAACAATGTTGTAGCATTAGCGTGCCAGCTTTCAGAATTACTGAAAGATTGTAGAGTCAAAACGGTTATTTCCACTCATCACACGCTGTTTTTTAATGTGATGTATAATGAGTTGAGAAAAGAAAGCACAGCCAGTCGTTTTTTGAGCTTTGATAAGGGAACAAGCAAATACATAGTAAAAAACACCGGAGATACTCCGTTTTTCCATCATGTTGCATTGTTAAAGGAACTAAAAAAAGTGGCGGATAGCGGGCAAATCTATACTTATCATTTCAATATTTTAAGAAATATCCTTGAGAAAACAGCAGCATTTCACGGGTTCAACGATTTTTCGGCTTGTATAAAACGTGAAGATGATGAATTAGATGATGTGATTTTTGCACGAATGACAAATCTGCTCAGTCATGGGAATCATTCGATATTTAACCCAGTCGAAATGGTTGAAGATAACAAGGAGATTTTCAGAGATATCCTAAACAGATTTTTGGAAAATTACAAGTTTAATGATGACCTGTTTACAGAATGATAGAGGTAGCAAATTATGAATGATACACAACAAAAACAGTTGGGCTCAACATTATGGGCGATTGCTGATAAACTGCGTGGCGCAATGAACGCTGATGATTTTAGAGATTATATGCTGTCTTTTCTCTTTTTGCGCTACTTGTCTGATAATTATGAAGAAGCAGTAAAAAAAGAATTGGGCAGTGATTATCAAAAAAGTGAGCTTGAAATTCAAAAAAATGGAGAATATCTTGATACCTATATTGGTGAGCTTAAATCCGTTATTACCCAATACAGTAGATCGCTTTCTCCTGAGAAATTAGGATTACATGAAGACGAGAAAGATCATCAAAAAATTGAAAAAGCAAGACAAGATTTTGTGGATGACAATAATAAGATGCTTTATAGCCACAATGTAATCCCTCTTGCAGTCTGGTATATTCGCAATTTGGATCAAGTCGATATGCTTGAAAAACAAATGCGCCGTAAAATCCATTATGTAATAAAACCGGCATATTTGTGGAGCAATATCTACGAATTGGCAAGAACACAAAATAGCCAATTACTGAAAACTTTACAGAGTGGATTTAAATATATTGAGAATGAGTCATTTGAAAGCAGATTTCGTGGTTTGTTCTCAGAAGTGAATCTTGATTCCGATAAATTGGGAAAGAATTATGGTGAACGCAATATACTGCTGTGTTCGATTATAACTGAAATCGCAGAAGGACTTTCTAAATTCCCAAATGAAACAGATCTTCTGGGGGATGCCTACGAATATTTGATTGGTCAGTTTGCTGCTGGTTCTGGTAAAAAAGCGGGTGAATTCTATACGCCGCAGCAGGTTTCAACTATTCTTTCTCGGATTGTATCCCTTGACAGCCAAGATCCCAGCACCGGAAAAAAGAGCAAACTAAGAAACGTGCTTGATTTTGCCTGCGGTTCAGGCTCTTTGTTAATCAATGTACGAAAACAATTTGGTGCAAATGGCATTGGTCAGATCTATGGGCAGGAAAAAAATATTACGACTTATAACCTTGCTCGTATGAATATGTTGCTTCACGGTGTAAAGGATTCTGAATTTCAGATTTATCATGGCGATTCTTTGCTAAACGACTGGAATATTTTGAATGAAATGAATCCAGCAAAAAAAATGCAGTTTGAGGCGGTCGTAGCCAATCCGCCTTTCAGCTATAGATGGCAACCCAAAGAAGAAATGGCAGAGGATTTCCGCTTCAAAAATTACGGACTCGCTCCAAAGTCAGCGGCAGACTTCGCCTTTTTGTTGCACGGATTCCACTTTCTAAGTGATGACGGAACAATGGCGATTATTCTACCGCATGGTGTACTGTTCCGTGGTGGCGCTGAGGAAAAAATCAGAACAAAACTTCTCAAAGATGGGAATATTGATGCTATCATAGGTTTACCGGCAAATCTGTTTTTCTCTACGGGTATTCCGGTGTGTATTCTGGTTCTTAAAAAGTGCAAGAAGTATGATGATGTACTGATTATCAATGCAAGTGAGTATTTTGAAAAAGGAAAGCGTCAAAATACACTTTTACCGGAGCATATTGATAAGATCATTGAAACATACCAATACCGAAAAGAAGAGGACAAAAAGTATTCCCGCCGAGTTTCTATGGAGGAAATCGAGAAAAATGGATACAACCTAAATATTTCTCGATATGTCAGCACTGCACCTGAAGAAGAGACCATTGACCTTGAGGAAGTACGGCAGGAGCTTGAAAAAATTGAAAGTGACATTAGCCAAGCAAAAGCTGTGCATAATGAGTTTTTAAAAGAACTTGGATTAAAACCTATTCCATAATGCAAAAGACCGATGCTTGCTTTTGGGCATCGGTCTTTAAGCTATTTACGCTTTCTCTTTTTGGCACCATGGTGTGACTGTGTCCGAGCCTTCCCTCTCATATTGTTGGAATTCTTTAGCAGCTTGGACAAACTCAGTATCCGCATAAACGCCGAAATGATGGTGTATAAATAAAGTTGACACCCTATTCTCAAGGATTTTGATATATAA
>ERZ894232.2254-NODE-2254-length-14348-cov-4.531659_pt1 | contig 14348 bp, 14 predicted proteins | sample MGYA00380296_ERZ894232 | MGnify/ENA primary metagenome ERZ894232 (study PRJEB32331, sample SAMN06328433) | human gut metagenome | biome: human gut microbiome; feature: stool | host: Homo sapiens | collected 2014-08-14 ... | reverse complement strand
CTTCGATGGAGGTGGAAGTGGACACGTATGTGGAGCATTCCGACGGGCTTTGTTATTCTGTAAACAGGGCGTTTCTCGTGATGGTGGCAATGGACGAAGAAGAGCGGCCTTTGCAGGTTCCGGGACTGCTTGTAAAAACAGAGGCGGAAAAGGCAAGATATGAGGCGGGACTTCAGAGAAGAGAAATGCGCAGAAAGCGGCAAAAAAATGGGTTTTAATGATTGAAAAAAGTACAGAAAATTTGTATAATATACATTAATAATTGAAAAACGTATGATAAATCCGATGAAAGGGGCGATGTACATGAAAATTGTGACTATCAACCGGGAATATGGAAGCGGCGGGCGAAGAGTTGCGTTTATGCTTTCTGAGAAGCTGGGGATTTCCTGCTATGACAGTAATCTTCTTATGGCAGCAGGGGAGCGCTACGGAATTAATCCGGATTTTCCGGAAGGATTTGATGAGCAGAAAAGCATCAGCCTTCTTTATGGGATTTCACTGATTGCGAACAACTGGGCAGATGAGGACAGGATCATGCTGCCGTACAGAGTCTATCAGGCACAGGTGGAAGCAATCCGCCGTCTGGAAAAAGAGGCGCCCTGTATTTTTGTGGGGTGCTGTGCCAATGAAGTATTAAAAGATGAAGAAAATGTTTTAAGAGTATTTATTTATGCTTCCGATATGGAAGAACGCATTGAACGGATCAGCAGGATAGAAGGAATTTCCAGAGAAGAGGCAGCGGAACATATTGCGAGGACAGACCGACAGAGACGTGATGATTATTACTTTCACACAGGACAGGAGTGGGATAAAAAAGAAAATTATGATATTTGCCTGAATACTTCCACGCTTGGAATGGAAGGCTGTGTGAATATTATTTCAGCTCTTGCAAAAAAGACATCACAATAATAGACAAATATTCCCATAAGGAAGCATTTTCTTTCGGGTAAAAACCTCCTATAATCATTGTAAAAATTATGGTATGGGAGGTTTTTTTATGCAGTACGGGCATTTTGATAATGAAAAAAGAGAATATGTAATCGATCGTGTGGATCTGCCGGTTTCCTGGACAAATTATCTTGGGGTAAAAGATATGTGCGCTGTTTTAAACCACACGGCGGGGGGCTATCTGTTTTATCAGTCTCCGGAGTATCACAGGATCACGAGATTTCGGGGAAATGCCGTTCCGATGGATCGTCCGGGACATTATGTATATGTAAGAGATGATGAGGACGGAGATTACTGGAGTATTTCCTGGCAGCCGGTAGGAAAACCGCTTGAAAAAGCAAAGTATGCCTGCCGTCACGGAATGTCCTATACGGTTTATGAGTGCGAGTACAGGGGGATTTCCGCTTCTCAGAAAATGTCGGTTGCCATAGATGACCCTGTGGAGATCTGGGATGTGCGCCTGAAAAATACAGGAGAAAAAGAACGTCACATCAGTGTGTTTTCTTATGTGGAATTTTCTTTTCATCACATTGATATGGATAATAAAAACTTTCAGATGAGTCTTTACGCAGCAGGTTCGTCTTATGAGGATGGGATTATTGAGCACGATCTTTTTTATGAGGAGTTTGGCTATCAGTACTTTACCGCGAATTTTCAGCCGGACAGCTATGATTGCCTGAGAGATAAATTTATCGGCGCATATCGGACAGAGACAAATCCGCAGGGGGTAGAAAAGGGCTTTTTAAGCGGAAGCAGTGAGCTTGGAGGAAATCACTGCGGCTCTCTTCACAAAAAACTCACACTGAAGCCGGGAGAAGAAGTACGTCTTATTTTCCTTCTGGGAGAAGGAAAGCGAGGAGAAGGGGTGAGAATAAGGGAAAAGTATGGAAACACGCAGAACGTTGATGAGGTTTACAAAAGCCTGTATGATTTCTGGGAAGAAAAACGGAATTGTTTTCAGATCCGGACGCCCAATGCCGGAATGGACACCATGATCAATATCTGGACGCTTTATCAGGCAGAAATTAACGTAATGTTTTCCAGATTTGCCTCTTTTATCGAGGTGGGTGGAAGAACCGGTCTCGGATACAGGGATACGGCACAGGACGCCATGTGTGTGCCTCATTCCAATCCGGATAAGTGCAGACAGAGAATCGTGGAGCTGATGCGCGGGCTTGTAAAAAAAGGGTACGGACTTCATCTTTTTCAGCCGGAATGGTTTGCTCCCGGAGAAAAACCGAAGCCTTTTAAATCTCCGACTGTAGTCCCGTCTCCAAAAGCAGAGGATATGATCCACGGGCTTTCCGACACCTGTTCAGATGATGCACTCTGGCTCGTGGGAGCTGTCAATAATTATATAAAAGAGACGGGAGATTTCGGATTTCTCGATGAAATTTATACTTACGCAGACGAAGGGGAAGGAAGCGTTTATGAGCATTTAAAGAGGATCCTTGATTTTTCCGCAGAACAGGTGGGGTTGGACGGAATCTGCAAGGGGCTTCGGGCAGACTGGAATGACTGTCTGAACCTTGGCGGCGGAGAGAGCGCGATGGTGTCCTTCCTTCATTACTGGGCGCTTGAAAACTTTCTGGATCTTGCTCTCTATAAAGGAGAAAAAGAGGATGTAACGACATATACAAAAATGAAGAAACAGGTTAAAGAAGCCTGCGACACGGTTCTCTGGGACAAAGAGTGGTATATCCGGGGAATTACAAAAAACGGAAGAAAAATCGGAACAATGGAAGACGTGGAAGGACGGGTTCATCTGGAATCTAACACCTGGGCAGTTCTTTCCGGAGCAGCAGATAAAGAAAAAGGAAAAAAAGCAATGGACAGCGTGTACAGACAGCTTTTTACTCCGTATGGAATTATGCTGAACGGTCCTGCCTATACAAAGCCGGACGACGATATAGGATTTGTCACAAGAGTATATCCCGGACTAAAGGAAAACGGATCTATTTTCAGTCATCCCAATCCCTGGGCATGGGCGGCGGAGTGTGTTCTGGGAAGAGGAGAAAGGGCAATGGAGTTTTATAATGCCCTCTGTCCGTATTATCAGAATGACAAGATTGAAGTGCGGGAGGCAGAGCCTTATTCTTACTGCCAGTTTGTTGTAGGTAAAAGCCACACCGCATTTGGAAGAGCAAGACACCCTTTTATGACAGGAACAGGCGGATGGGCGTATTTTGCAGCAACCCAGTATATGCTGGGAGTAAGACCGGGATTTGAGGAGCTTAAGATAAATCCCTGTATTCCGGAAGACTGGGGTGGATTTTCTGTAAAACGCCGTTTCCGCGGCGCTGATTATGAGATTCAGGTGGAAAATCCTGCTCATGTTTCAAAAGGAGTACAGGAAATCTGGTTTGACGGAGAAAAAGTAGAGAAGATTCCTGTATGTGAGCCGGGCAGCAGTCATAAGGTACGCGTGATCATGGGGAAAGAGGAGGAAGCGTTATGATTCGGTTTGGAACGGGCGGCTGGAGAGCCGTAATCGGAGATGAATTTACAAAAGCAAATATTCAGATACTGGCAAAAGCACTTTCCGCAAAAATGCAGGATGAAGGAAAGACAGAAAAAGGGATCTGTATTGGATACGACCGCCGCTTTCTTTCAAAGGAAGCTGTAATGTGGGCATGCGAGGTATTTGCGGCAGAGGGAATCCGCTGCTGGTTTGTAAACCGTTCTTCGCCCACGCCGCTTATTATGTGATGGCGCATAAGCTTTCTTACGGACTTATGGTAACGGCAAGCCATAATCCGGCTGTATACAATGGAATCAAGGTATTTACAGAAGGTGGAAGGGATGCAAACGAAGAGCAGACAAAGGAAATAGAAAGATATATTGCTCTTGTGGAGGAAAAAGGAGAGGCAATCGAAACAATTCCTTATCATGCGGCAAAAGAGCATGGAATGGTGGTAGAGTTTAATCCTTTGAACGAGTACATTGACAATATTATTTCAAGAATCGATATGCAGGCAATCCGGGACAGAGGACTCCGCATCGCGCTGGATCCTATGTACGGGGTCAGTCAGACTTCCCTGAAAACCATTTTGTCCATTGCCAGATGCGAGGTGGAAACCATTCATGAGCGTCACGATACTCTGTTTGGAGGAAAGCTCCCTGCTCCGAATGCAGCCACGCTCCGATCTCTTCAGAATTATGTTACAGATCGTTACTGCGATATTGGGATTGCAACGGACGGAGATGCGGACAGGATCGGTGTGATTGATGACAGGGGGCATTTTCTGCATCCAAACGATATTCTTGTGCTTCTGTATTACTATCTTGTGAAATATAAAAAATGGACGGGAGCTGCCGTCAGAAATGTAGCGACAACTCATATGCTTGACCGTGTGGCAGAAAGCTTCGATCAGGAATGCTATGAGGTTCCGGTGGGATTTAAGCATATTTCTTCGAAAATGCAGGAGACAGACGCGCTCATAGGAGGAGAATCATCAGGAGGACTTACGGTGCGCGGTCACATTAACGGAAAAGACGGAATCTATGCAGCGTCCCTTCTCGTGGAAATGATCGCAGTGACAGGAAAGCATCTATCAGAGCTTATGGACGAAATCCGGGAGGAATACGGGGCAATTTATATGGAAGAAAGAGATTATAAATTTACACCGGAGAGAAAAGCAGAAATTCATAAAATACTTATGGAGGATAAGCTGCTCCCCAGACTTCCATATGCGATTGATAAGGTGTCCTACCTTGACGGCTGCAAGGTGTATTTCCGGGATGGGGGCTGGATCATTGCAAGATTTTCAGGAACAGAACCCCTTCTTCGTATTTTCTGCGAGAGAGAAAGCAGAGAAGAAGCAGTAGGGCTCTGTAAGATATTTGAGGACTATCTGGAACTGACATAGAGAAACGGAGGAGAATGTATGGCAGATATGCTTGTAAAGCTTTATGAAATAGATGAGAACAGGGAATTGTACAGAGAACTTTCGGAAAAAGGGATTCACATAAAAAGGGCGCTTGGTCTTGACGCTTCTTTTGTCTGCGATTTTATAGAAAAGGAAAAGTTTTCAAAGAGATGGGTGGACGAATGCAGGGCGGCGTTTTCCGCCCAGCCCTCCGCCTGTTACATTGCAGTGAAAAATGGAGAAGTGATCGGGTTTGCTGCTACGACGCTACATATAAGGATTTTCTGGGACCTCTCGGTGTGGCGGAAAAGGAGAGAAAGCAGGGAATCGGGCAGGCGCTTTTGCGAAAATGTATGCTGTCCATGAGGGAGGCGGGATACGGCTACGCGATTATCGGCTGGGCGGCTGAGGCGGCAAAGCCCATGTATAAAAAATGTTTCGGTGCCCTGGAAATACCGGATTCTTTTCCGGGGATTTATGAAAATATGATCGGAATTGAAGAAATGGAAGAATAAGCTTATGGAAGGGATGAAAAAGAAAAAAAGAATTTCCCTCAAGTGGAGAATGCTCCGTATCGCTCTTTTATACTGGGCGCTTCCCTTTCTTGTGCTTCTCAGCATGATCGGGATGTATATGATGGGAAATGAGGAAAAAAATCAGATGGAACGTCTCCTTGCACAGATGGAGATGAATGTGGAAACCTGCGGGGAGCGTCTTGCCGGAGCAGTGGCAGATTCCAGACAGGCTACATACGATAAGGTTCTGTATGAAAAATACAGGGAATACCAGGAGGGAACTATAAGCGACAGGGCTTTTTTTCATGCGGCAGAGACGTATCTTGACGGACAGTACGCCCATAAAAAGAATAATTCTTTTGCTCTCCTTCTTCTCACAGAAGAAAAGACAGAGGATAAATATACAAGTTATAATTTCAGCACAGGCGGAAGTTACCAGATGCTTCAGGAGTTTTATGAAGAAGACGGGGCTTTCGTCCTTTCGTATGCAGAAAACCTTGATACTTCTGTCGGATTTGTGTGCAGAGAAGGAAGACTTTATATTGTATGGAATATGATGGATAAAAGTTTTAAGCCCTGGGGAGTCCTTGTAAACAGAGTGTATCTGGATTACTGTTTTGAACCTTTTTACAGCTTTCAGAAGGATTTTCTTGTAAAGGCGATCTTAAACGGAGAAACTGTTATTTTCACAGGCGATGAAACAGAGTGGAAACTTATGCCGGAGATTACGGAAGAAGGAAAATATGATTTTCAAAAAGAGAGTGTGTTTGCCTGGGAGGGAATAGAAGATGACGACTTTACTTTGAAGCTTGTGCTGAACACAACAAAAAAAGAGCTGTTTACGCCTCTTTATGGATATATTTATGTGGTATGTATTATGATTCTCTGTCTCGTTCCCATGCTTCTTCTCTTTTTGTGGCTTTCCCGGAAATATCTGTCTGTTCCTGTGGGAATGCTCATGGAAAGTGCGAGAGAAATTGAGAAAGGAAATCTGGGGTATGAGCTTCTGGGGGATACGGGAAGTCTGGAATTTGAATACCTGAGGGAATCTTTTAACACGATGTCAAAAAGACTGAAATATCAGTTCGATCATATTTATCAGGAGGAGCTTGCGCTCAGGGACGCAAAAATTATGGCGCTTCAGTCTCATATCAATCCGCATTTTATGAATAATACTCTGGAGATCATTAACTGGGAGGCGCGCCTTTCAGGAAACGAAAAAGTTTCTGAAATGATAGAGGCTCTGTCCACACTTATGGACGCGGCGATAGACCGAAGAAAGCTTCCTGAAGTCCCGCTTTCAGAGGAGATGATTCATGTGAATGCTTATCTATATATTACGGAACAGCGTCTTGGAAAACGTCTTACTGTAGAAAAAGAGCTTCCGGAAGAGATTATGGGTATTGCCGTGCCAAGACTGATTCTTCAGCCTATTATTGAAAACGCCATTGAGCACGGAATTGTGCCCCGTGGAGGAGGAAGAATTGTAATCAGGGGAAGAAGAGAGGAAAATCATCTCTACCTTGAAATTATTAATGAGGGAGAATTTACAGAGGAAGATGAAGAACGGGTGAAACGCCTTCTTGCGCTAGACTATGATACGAGCAGGGAATCTTCCGGAAATATGGGGATTGCAAATGTAAATCAGCGTCTTAAAATTCTTTATGGAGAAAGCTGCGGGCTTTGTGTACGCCGCTGCGGAGAAGAAGAAACAATTTCTGTATTGACGATTCTTGTGAAAAATTGATGAAAAATGTTATGCAAATACACTAATAAAATGCAATAAAAACCACAAATGGTTATTCAAAATATCTATAAAAGAGCGTATGATAAAGCCATAAAGAAAAACACAGAACAAAAATATCAAAGGAGGGTTTTAAGATGAAGAGAAAGGTTATGAGCGTGATTTTAAGCTGTGCAGCAGCGCTGGCAATGCTTCCGGCAGGAGCTTTAAGCGTAGCGGCGGAAGAAGGGGTATCCTTAAATGTAACAACTACATTTGCGGGAACAGAAAGTAATGTGGAACTGTATCAGGAAACCATAAAGGAATGGGAAAAGGAGACAGGAAACAAAGTAGAGGATTCTTCCAGTACAGCAGATGAGACGTTTAAGGCAAGAGTGATTTCAGACTTTGAAACAGGAGCGGAACCGGACGTTATGTTCTATTTTAACGGAAATGATTCCAATCCTTTTGTAGAGGCAGGAAAGGTGGTTTCTATTGAGGAAATCCGTGAGGAGTATCCGGAATACGCTTCAAATATGAAAGACGATATGATTCCGGCATCACCGGCAGACGGTGTGCAGTATGCAGTTCCGTTTTACGGATACTGGGAAGGTCTTTATTGTAATAAGGCAGTTCTGGAGGAAGCAGGCGTAGAAGTTCCGGGAGCGGACACTACATGGGAGCAGTTTATGGAATCCTGTCAGAAAATTAAAGACGCCGGATTTACACCGATCGCGGTATCCCTGGCAAAAGAACCGCATTACTGGTTTGAATTTTCTATTTTCAATCACGACAGCGCAAAAACACATCTGACGGTTCCGGAATCTCTTGATGACGCGGCAGGACAGGCATGGCAGGCAGGTCTCGGGGATATGAAAGAGCTTTATGAAAAAGGATTCCTTTCTGAAAATACAAATACGGCGACTGCAGATGAAGTATTCCAGAGCTTTTTGGAAGGAAAGTCGGCGTTTTATGTAGATGGTTCCTGGAAAATGGGCGGTGTTAAAGAAGGAACTGACGATGTGGATAATTTTACAGTAACGTATGTTCCGGGAAATGGTGACAGAAAGAGCACAGACATAGTGGCTGGTCTTTCCTCCGGCTGGTATATTTCCAGAAAATGCTGGGACGACGAAGAAAAGCGCGATGCGGCAGTCAGCCTTGTAGAAACATTTATCAGTGATGAAAGCGTTTCAAAATTTGCAGGTACAGCAACTACAGCTCTGAAAAATGGCGTGACAGTAGATGAAAGCAGTCTTACAAACCTTGAAAAAGATGCCCTTGTTATGTTAAAAGGAGCAACTGCCGTAACAGGAGCAGCTCAGGACCTTCTTACACAGGACGAGCGTTCCCCGATCTTCGACAATATGCCTCAGATTGTAGAGGGACAGACAGAAATCTCTGATGCAGTACAGGAAGTTCTCGATATTGTAGCAGAAAATGCGGAATAAAACAGAATGTATGCAGATCAGCAGCCGGAGGGTGCGCCTCCGGCTGTTTCAATAAGGGGAGGTTGTTGTTATGATTTATAAAAATAAAAAACCGGTATTTTTGTTTCTGATTCCGGCATTTCTGTTCATGGCAGTATTTCTTTATTATCCCTTTCTTCAGAATATTATCAACAGTTTTATGAAGATCCGAAATCTGGGAGGGGCAGCAAAAGGGTTTAATGACCCGATATATAAAAACTACATAAAGATTCTTACAGATGAAAACGTAAGAATTGCTTTGAAAAATACAGTGATTATGATTATTGTCACGCTGGCAGGACAGGTGGGGATCGCAGTTGTTCTTGCCATGCTTGTGGATAATATAAAAAGAGGAGCATCTTTTTTCCGGATCGTGTATTTCTTTCCGATCGTAATTTCCGCAACGGCGCTTGGCGTTCTTTTTAACCTGATCTTCCAGTATGACGGAGGAATGTTAAGCCAGCTTGTTGGAAGCAAGGTGAACTGGAAGGAACTGTACCCTCTGACGGTTATGATGACGCCGGTTACCTGGCAGTATGTAGGATTTTATTTTATTATTCTTGTTACAGGATTAAATAATATCCCGCAGGAGCTTTACGAGTCTGCCGCGATCGACGGAGCGACAAGATGGCAGAGAGTCCGCTATATTTCCTGGCCTATGCTGCATAATGTTCTCTGCACCTGCGCCGTGCTTGCTGTGACGGGAGCGCTTAAGGTATTCGATCTTCCCTGGGTTATGTTCCCGAACGGAGCGCCGCTTGGAAAAACATGGCTCACAGGAACGTATATGTATTATAAAACCATGCAGTCGCCGGATATTGACTACAGCTCTGCCATTGCTCTTGTAATTGTAGTGCTTGGCGTTCTTTTATCGAAAATAGTAAACCGCATTTTTAAAGAGCGGGATTATTAAAAGGAGGGAAGAAAAATGAATAAAAAAAGAAAAATTTCCCTTCAGACAGGATTGATTTATGCAGCGCTGATCGTGTGGGCGCTCACTACTATTTATCCGATTCTATGGGTGATCATGAACTCCTTTAAGGATAAAAAGCATATTATGTCAGACGCGTTCAGTCTGCCGGTAGGCGAACTGTTTACCATGTCCAATTATCAGGACGCTTTTGAAAAGGTGGATATTTTAAGCGCCTATAAAAACAGCATTCTTATATCGGGAGCAGTTGCGGTGCTTGTGATCTTTCTTGCAGGAATGGCGTCATTCGCCCTTGTAAGATACCGTTTTCGCCTCAATCATACCATGTACAGCCTTGTGATCGCAGCCATGATGTTCCCTGTATTTTCAACGATCATTCCGGTGTTTTGTATGGAGTACGGCTGGGGACTTGCAGGTTCCGGTAATGTGTGGCTTTCTCTCTTATCCGTAATCCTTCCTCAGACAGCGGGAAATATGGCGTTCGCCATTGTGGTGCTGACAGGATATATGAAGGGGCTGCCCATCGAGCTTGAGGAGACTGCTTTTATGGAAGGCTGTAATGCGTATCAGATTTTCTTTAAGGTGGTAATGCCGCTTACAAAGCCTTCTTTTGCCACAGTGGGAATATTCAGTTTCCTGTGGAGCTATAATGATTTGTTTACCCAGCAGTTTTTCCTTCGAAATAAGGAAGAATGGGCGATTACAAGGCTCCTTCTTGAGATTTCCTCGAAAGAAGGAACAAATTACGGTCTTATGGCAGCAGTTGTAACACTCGTAGTCGTACCTCTCCTGATCGTATATGTATGCCTGCAAAAATATATTATAAAAGGAATGACGGCAGGCGCAGTGAAGGGTTGACAGATAATACAGACATCTTAGGCAGATTATGCAGAAGATGTCTGTTTTCGCTTTCTTTTTCGGGGAAATTCGTGTAAAATAAAAACAGGGGGAAGGAATATGTATAAAGTAGTGATTATAGATGACGAACCGATTATTGTGGAGGGGATTTCCAGGCTGGTTCCGTGGGGGAAATATCAGTGCTGCGTAAGCGCCTGCGCGTACAGCGGCAGGGAAGGGCTGGAAGTCATAAAAAGAGAGAAACCGGATATTATTTTTTCGGATATTTCCATGCCGGGACTTGACGGGCTGAAGATGATCGCGGCGCTGAAATCGGAGTTTCCGGATATGCAGATCAGCATTCTGACAGGATACAGGGATTTTGATTACTGCCAGGAGGCGCTTCGTCTTGGGGTAACGCGCTTTCTTTTAAAACCTTCGAAGCTCACGGAGCTTGAGGAGGCTCTGAGTGTAATGGCTGATAATTTAAAAGAACGCCATATTTATCCCGGCGATGCAGAGCACGAGGAGAATGTTGCAGGCTGTTTTATTGTAAAAATGCTCTTCAATATATGGAGGATCATTACAGTGAAAAACTGACGCTCAGCAAAGTGGCAGAAAAAACATATGTGAGCCAGTGGCATTTAAGTAAGCTTTTAAACAAGCAGGAGGGAAAAAATTTTTCGGAAATTTTAAATCACATTCGTATTGAACACGCAAAAGAGCTGATGCAGGAAATGTCCTATCGTATTGCAGATATATCGGAAGAGGTGGGCTTTACAGACGTAGCGCATTTTTCAAGAGTATTCAAAAAGATGGAAGGAATTTCTGCAAATGAATACAGAAATACGAAACTTTAAGTTGGAAAACAGTCAGGTAAACTGTAAAAAATCTATGAAATTCGTCTGCCTTTGGTTGACAAGAATGGCATACTCTGTAATAATGAACAGGATAAAAGAGAAATTGAAGATGCCATTTTATAGGAGGCGTGATAAATGAAAAAAAGATTTTCAAAAGTGATTATTGCAAAACATCTTTTTGACGGTATAAATGAGAAAGATTACGAAGGATATCTGTGTTTAAGTGGAAATCATATTGTCGAAAAAAAAGCAGGAAAACCTGAAAAAGATATTTTGAATCAGGCACAGGAAGTTCTTAATTTCAGGGATGAACTGGTTATGCCGGGAATTACAGATACTCATACATTTTTTACCGGATATGCAATTTATCATGTAGGAGCAGATTTTTCGAAAGTGACAGATAATGAAGAGGGATGCTGTATTCTGAGAAAATATGAGCAGAAGAGACATCCGGAGGGAGCATTACTGGGGCATGGATGGAATCCGGAGATGTGGGACAGGCAGAACGGAGAAGAAATGCTGGAAGAGAAATTTCCAAATAAAGCGGTGATCATTTTTTCGGCAGATCGTTCCTGTTGTATTATGAATCAGAAAGCCAGAAATATTTATCAGTTTTCGGCAGAAACATGTTATCCGGAAAGCTATTACCGCATCATGAGAGAATATCTGAATGACCGGGAATTTATTAAAAAGGAATTTTCAGATTATATGAAAATGATGAATTCCAGAGGGGTAACTACTGTAAAGGAAATGGGATTTGATGACTTCTATGGATTTACAGATTATCTTAAAGAACTGGAAGATTCTGAAGATCTTAATCTGAGAACCTTCTTTATGTCACAGCCTGTAGGTGAAGGAATGAATCTTGTTTATGCCCGCAGAATGAGAGAGCAGTTTACAGGAAATAAGATTCGTTTCAGTGGTTTTAACCGGATGACTGATGGTACGATTGCTTCTTATAAGGGTGATTTAAAAGAGCCATATGAAAATCAGGATTTCTGCTGTAAAGATCCGGTTCCATATGAAGAAATTGAAAAAGACGTTCTGGCAGCAGATGCAGAAGATTTCAGATGGTCTTTACATGCACAGGGAGATGGTGCAGTAGGAAAAATTACAGAAATTTATCAGAAATGCAAGAAGGTTCAGGGAAAGCTGAAAAACAGACATGCAATTACAGATATGGAGTTTACAGATCCAAAGGATTTGGAAATCCTTGGTCGGATTGGGGTAACAGCAGAATTATATTTTCAGATTATGTCACTGGATCCGGCAGATGTGCTGATTAATAATATTAAACAGACGATAGGTACAGAGCGTGGAAAATATTACTGGAACCGCCGTAAAATGCAAGACAGTGGAATGAATTTAAGTGGTGCCACAGATTTACCGTTACTGCTTACCAGTATACCGGAATCTATCTATTATTCCTGTGGAGGATACATGGATGGACGTGCTGAAGCATTTCAATCAGAAAATACTCTTACTGTACCGGAACTTCTGAAAGCATGGACAATCGGTGGACAGAAAAATCTGGGTATGGAAGAAGTGCTTGGAACGTTAGAAGAAGGGAAACTGGCAGATATTACTGTGTTTGACAGAAATTTACTTGAAATTAATCCGGTAGATGCCAGGGATGCAAGGGTTGTAATGACAATCATGGACGGAAGAACCGTTTTTACAGAAAATAGTCAGACAGAAAAAAACTGATCTGACAGAAAACAATAAGAAAAGGGGAAGGTAAAATGGAAGAAAAGAAAAAATTCAAACTTCATATGCCACATGTGCTCACATTGATTTTTTTCCTGATAATTGTAGTGGCAATACTTACATGGATTCTTCCAAGTGGTGAGTTTGAACGAAAGGTAATGGAAACTTCTGCAGGAGAAAGAAGTGTAGCAGTAGCAGGAACTTATCATTCGGTAGATAAAGTTCTTGAAGATGGAACAAATTTAAGACAGGGAATTGCTCAGGTACTTATGGCACCTGGAAAAGGAATTCAACAGATGGTAGAGGTTCTTGCATTTGTCTTTATTATCGGCGGTGTATTTCAGATTATGGCCAAGACTAATGCACTGAATATGGGAATTCAGAAGATTGTGAAAAAACTTGGAGCAAAAGAAATTCTGATCATACCGATTCTAATGGTTCTTTTTGGATTGGGTGGAAGTACCTTTGGAATGTCAGATGAGTTGATTCCATTTTATTTATTGATCATGCCAATTATGTTTGCAATGGGATATGATTCCATGACTACTTTTATGACAGTCTGCTTATCTGCAACAGTTGGTTATGCTGCATCTACAGTAAATCCATTTTGTGTATTGATTGCACAGGGCATTGCCGGGATTCAGGGAAATCCACAGCTGGTATTTAGAATGCTCCAGTTTGTGATTATGATGGCTTTGGTTATTGCTTTTGTAACCTGGAGAGCATTTAAGATTAAGAAAAATCCTGAAAAGTCTATTACGTATCAGGATGATTTGCTCAAGAAAAAAGAAATGAATACGGATATTGATTTTAATCAGGAAATGACAATTCGTCAGAAGCTGGTGCTCCTCACTTTTGTAATCGGAATGGTTATAGTGGTAGTAGGACTTGTAAAAAATGGCTGGTATATGAATGAATTATCCATGTGTTTTCTGGGAATGGGAATCCTGATGGGAATCTTTGGTGGTATGAATGAAACAGAAATAGCAGAAGAGTTTATCAATGGCGTAAAGGATATTGCATTTGCAGCTATGGTAATTGGTTTTTGCAGTGGAATCATGGTAATTGCGCAGGATGGAATGATTATTGATACTATTTTAAATGCATTAAGTGGACTGGTAGAAAAATCCAATAATGTTGTTTTCTCGGCAGTGATGTATGTGGTTCAGTCTTTACTGACATTGTTAGTACCGTCCTCCTCAGGACTGGCAGCATTATCTATGCCAATCATGGCACCTTTATGTGACCTTCATGGTGTAAATCCGGAAGCGGCAGTTACAGCTTTACAGTATGGAAATCAGTTGACAAACCTTATGAGTCCAGTAGCAGGAACAACAGTAGCGGGGCTTGCAATCTGCAAGATTTCATTTGGACAGTGGTGGAAAACTATCTGGAAAATGTTTTTGATCATGGCTGTTATAGCAATTGTATTCTGTACAATTTCAGCAGGATTATAGAAAACTATAAAATAAAAAATATAAATAAAAGG
>ERZ894232.2253-NODE-2253-length-14361-cov-6.016636_pt1 | contig 14361 bp, 10 predicted proteins | sample MGYA00380296_ERZ894232 | MGnify/ENA primary metagenome ERZ894232 (study PRJEB32331, sample SAMN06328433) | human gut metagenome | biome: human gut microbiome; feature: stool | host: Homo sapiens | collected 2014-08-14 ... | reverse complement strand
ATCTGAACGGAAAAACTTTGAAAATATGGGAAGCATCTGTGGAAGAAGAAAACGGTGAGAAAAAAGCACCGGGAACTGTACTGCAGGCAGATGCAAAAGGATTCCGGATTCAGACCGGAGAGGGAATTCTGAAGATTGATACCCTGCAGATGGAGGGAAAAAAACGAATGGATGCGCAGGCATTTTTACGTGGCTATACGGTGGAAGAAGGGATGGTACTTCCCTGTTAGTATATCGTTTTCGAAATAAATGCGCCATAGACTTGGCGGCGGATCCGATTGCGCAGTTCTCGAAGATTCAGCGTAGCCACTGCTGCGTCTGTGTTTTCAGAACTGTATACCGGTATCAATGTTATACCGGTGAATCAGTGGAAATCGATGCCAACAGAAACAACCGGAGGAAAAAAACGTGGCAAATGGAACAGAACTTCGGGGAATCGCCCTGGAGATATTATTGGAAATTACACAGGAAAAAGAATACAGCCATCTGGCAATCCGAAATGCTCTGAATAAAGTTCAGTATCTTCCGAAACAGGACCGTGCATTTATCAACCGGCTTGTGGAGGGAACTCTGGAATATATGCTCCGGATCGATTATGTTCTGAATCAGTTTTCCAGTGTCAGAGTAAATAAGATGAAACCGGTGATCCGTAACATTCTTCGAAGCGGTGTTTATCAGCTTATGTTTATGGACAGCGTGCCGGACCCTGCAGCCTGCAACGAAGCGGTAAAACTGGCACAGAAAAAAGGATTTTACAGCCTGAAGGGATTTGTCAACGGCGTAATGCGCAATGTGGCAAGAAAAAAAGAAGAGATTATTTATCCGGATAAGAACAGGGATCCGGAGGAATATCTGTCGGTTTATTATTCGGTACCACAGTGGTTGGTAAAACGATGGGTACAAACTTACGGAACAGAAACAACGGAATGCATGTTAAAAGATTTTCTGACGGATCATCCGTTGACGATCCGATGCCAGCTGTATCGGGTGGAGCAGGAATTGACGGTCAACAGTCTGAAAGGCCAGGGAGCAACGGTTGAACAGGCACCATATCTTCCGTATGCATTCTATCTGTCAGATTACAGCCATCTGGAAGGACTTAAATCTTTTGTGATGGGACGGTTTGTAGTGCAGGATGTAAGTTCAATGCTGGTAACGGAAGCAGCAGATCCGAAACCGGGAGATTATGTGATCGATCTTTGCGCAGCACCGGGAGGAAAGAGTCTTCATATGGCAGATAAGATGCAGGGACAGGGTATGGTAGATGCAAGAGATCTTACAGATTATAAAGTGGGTCTCATTGAGGAAAATATTGAAAGAACACAGACACTGAATATTCGTGCGCATCGGAAAGATGCCACACTTTTAGATAAAGAATCCGTAGAAAAAGCAGATATTGTACTGGCAGACGTACCATGTTCCGGTCTTGGAGTTATTGGAAAGAAAACAGATATCAAGTACCGTACGGATGAAGATAAGATTCAGGAGCTGTCAGTGCTTCAGAAACAGATCCTTCACAATGCAGCTTCTTATGTAAAACCCGGCGGCATTCTGATTTACAGCACATGTACGATCACATCGGAGGAAAATCAGAGCAATGTGGCATGGTTTACGGAGAATTATCCATTTGTACTGGAAAGTCTGGATCCGTATCTGTGCGAAGAACTGCACAGTGAAACCACCGCCCAGGGCTGGCTGCAACTGCTTCCCGGAGTGCATAAGACAGATGGTTTCTTTTTGGCAAGGATGCGGAAAAAGTAAGAGCAACGCCGGATGGACAGCTCTGTAAGAAACAGGTGCGGAAAATGCTGTGGATACATCAGTGATAAAAAGAGGAAAAATAATGGAACAATTAGATATCAAATCGCTGTATGAAGAAGAACTGAAAGAAAAGATGATTTCTCTTGGAGAAAAACCGTTCAAGGGGAAACAGCTGTATCAGTGGCTTCATCAGAAAGCGGCGGGAAGCTATGAGGAAATGACAAATCTGTCAGAAGGTTTGCGAAAAAAGTTGACAGAACAGGAGCCACTGACACATCTGGAAGTTGTAGAAGTTCAGACTTCAAAGATTGACGGTACACAGAAGTATCTGTTTCAGCTGGCAGACGGTAACGTGATCGAGAGTGTATGGATGCAATACAAGCATGGCAATTCCGTATGCATTTCTTCCCAGGTTGGCTGTCGGATGGGATGCCGTTTCTGTGCATCTACGATCGCTGGATTGACCAGAAACCTTCTGCCGTCCGAGATGCTGGATCAGGTCTACCGGATCCAGGAACTGACCGGGGAGCGTGTGTCGAATGTGGTTGTGATGGGAACAGGAGAGCCATTGGATAACTATGATAATCTGATTCGATTTATCAGAATTCTGAGCGATGAAAAAGGACAGAATATCAGCCAGAGAAATCTTACGGTGTCAACCTGCGGCCTGGTACCGCGGATCCGACAACTGGCAGAGGAAGATCTGACAATTACACTGGCATTATCTCTTCATGCACCAAATGATGAAAAGAGAAAAGAACTGATGCCGATCGCCTATAAATATTCTTTGTCTGAGGTTCTTCCGGCATGCAAATACTATTTTGAAAAAACAGGAAGAAGACTGACTTTTGAATATAGCCTGGTGGGCGGAAAGAACGACAGTCAGGAAGATGCCAGACAGCTGGCCGGACTTGTACACGGATTAAATTGTCATATTAATCTGATTCCGGTTAATCCGATAAAGGAACGGAATTTTGTACAGTCTGACAAAAAAGTAATAGAGAATTTCAAAAATAAACTTGAAAAATATCGAATTAATGTTACTATTAGAAGAGAAATGGGCAGGGATATCGATGGGGCCTGTGGTCAGCTGAGAAAAAAATACAGTGACCGGCAGGAAAATACAACAAAAGACTCCGCCGAAGAAAAATAAAAGTGACTGTGAAGGTACTGAACAGTTACAAATAAAAAGACAAGGGAGAAGCTGGCATGAAGTCATTTTCTTTGACAGATGTAGGACAGGTCAGAAGTCAGAATCAGGATTATGTATATGCGTCCGAGCAGCCGATAGGAAATCTTCCAAATCTGTTTGTGCTTGCCGATGGAATGGGCGGGCATAATGCCGGAGATTTTGCCTCACGCTGTGCCGTTTCTGTAATCGAGGCATCAGTAAAAAAAGATATGAGTTTTAATCCTATAAAGATCATGCGTCATGCAATTGAGGAAGCGAATGAAAAGATTCATGAGCTGGCGAAAGCAGATGCAGGAAAAGCCGGCATGGGGACAACACTCGTGGCGGTGACCGTTGTGGGATATTATGCGTATGTGGCCAATGTGGGAGACAGTCGTCTGTATATTTCCGGTGAACAGGGTCTGGTGCAGATCACCAGAGACCATTCCTGGATCGCCGAGATGGTGATGCGGGGAGAACTCAGTAAAGAGGAAGCCCGGAATCATCCGGATAAAAACATTATCACTAGAGCATTAGGAGCGTCCGAAGAGGTGGATATCGATTTCTTCGATGTGCAGCTGGAGGAAAAGAATCGGATTTTGCTGTGTTCAGACGGACTGAGTAATATGGTGGCGGATGAGGAGATCCAGAAGATTCTGGGGGATTCACCGGATATCGTACAGTCAGGCAGACAACTGGTGGCAACTGCCAATACAAACGGGGGCAGAGATAATATATCAGTAATTCTAATCGAACCATTTACAAACGAGGTGAAAGAATGTTAAAAGAGGGAATGATTGTAGGAGAAAGATACGAGATCATCAGCAGAATCGGCAGCGGCGGTATGGCGGATGTCTACAAAGCAAAAGATCATAAGTTGAACCGTCTCGTAGCAGTGAAGGTAATGAAAGCGGAATTCAGCCAGGATAAAGGCTTTATTTCCAAATTTCGCAAGGAAGCACAGGCTGCAGCAGGTCTTGCGCATCCGAATGTGGTAAATGTCTATGATGTTGGGGAGGATAACGGCATTTACTATATTGTTATGGAGTTGGTACAGGGAATTACCCTGAAAGACTATATTACAAGAAAAGGAAAACTTTCCGTAAGAGAGGCAACGAGTATTGCAATTCAGGTTTCTCTAGGACTGGAGGCGGCACATAAGAGCAATATTGTGCACAGAGATGTAAAACCGCAGAATATTATCATATCTGTAGATGGTAAAGTAAAGCTGTCCGACTTTGGTATTGCGAGAGCAGCTTCTTCCAATACCATCAGTTCCAATGTGATGGGATCGGTACATTACAGTTCACCGGAACAGGTACGTGGTGGTTACAGTGATGCCAAGAGTGATATTTATTCGCTTGGTATTACCATGTATGAGATGGTAACAGGACATGTTCCGTTTGACGGGGATACTACTGTTGCAATTGCAATTAAGCATCTGCAGGAAGAAATTGTATCACCCAGAAAATATGTACCGGATCTTCCATACAGTCTGGAACAGATCATTCTGAAATGTACACAGAAAAGCGTTGATCGCAGATATGAAAACATGTCAGAAGTGATTGAAGATCTGAAACATTCGCTGCTGGACCCGAATGGAAATTTTGTTGTAGTGACACCGCTGGCACAGCATGCACAGACGGTGATGCTTTCCAATGATGAACTGGAAGCCATCAGGGAAGGACGTTCAGGATATGCCACTCCTCAGAAAGATACGTATGAGGAGGAAGAAGATGATGACGAAGAAGAATATGATGACGAGTATGATGACGATGAGGAAGACGATGAGGATGGCGAAGTAAGTTCCAAACTGGAAAAAGCTATGACTATCGGCGGATTTATTATCGGTGCGATCATTATCTGTATTCTGATTTTCTTTATTGCACGGGCAGCAGGTCTGGTAAATATCGGCGGAACTGCAAAAAAAGATGACGCTCAGCAGACAGAACAGGAAGAAATTGATGATACAGTAGATGAAAACGGACAGGTATCTGTACCGAAGCTGACCAGCATGACAGAAGAAAATGCGTTGAGTGTTCTGGAACAGCTTGGCTTAAAGGGAAACAAGACCGGAGAAAGTCAGTCTTCCGAATATAAAGCAGGAACCATCATGTCTCAGGAAACAGAGGCAGGAACAAAAGTAGATCAGGGAACGGTAATTAACTATGTTGTAAGTTCGGGAACAGATGCACCGAGTGTGCCGAGTGTAACCGGTAAATCACAGAGTGAGGCAGAAGCTCTGATCAAAGCACTGGGTCTGAATACTGAGATTCAGCAGGATTACAGTGATACGGTAGCCATCGGAAAAGTTATCAGTGTAAATCCTTCCGAAGGAACAAAGGTAGATGCAGGATCCACCATTACATTGGTTGTCAGTCTGGGAGAAGAGAACAAACAAGTAGAAGTACCGAATGTCATCGGACAGGATGAAGCAACAGCGAAGAAATCACTGAATGATCAAGGATTACAGGTAAATGTAGAGACAACTACAGATGCGTCCGGTAATGTGGCGGAAGGCTGTGTGGCAAATCAGAGTGTGGCAGCGGGAACTTCTGTAGACCCGGGATCTACTATTACGCTTCAGGTTTATCATGCGCCTGAGACAACAACTCTTCCGAATGAGGCACCTGCAGAGGGGGATGCTTCCGACAGTGATACCGGAAGCTGGACTTGTAATGTAAAACTGGATCAGCCATCTACGTATACCGGAGGACCGGTGCAGCTGACTCTGGTGCAGAATGTTAATGGACAGAACGTGGAGACTGTGATTCTGGACGGACAGACGATTACATTCCCTTATACACTGGCAATTGCCGGTGCAGATGGGGTGGATACCGGAACCGTATATCTGAGGGAAATGGTAGACGGAGATTATGTAGAACGTGGACATTATTCTAATGTGCCGTTTAAACAGTCTTAAGAGGTATCTATGCAGGGAAAAATTATAAAAGGAATTGCCGGATTCTACTACGTGGACGTAGCAGAGTCCGGAGTTTATGAATGTAAAGCAAAGGGAATCTTCAGAAAAGAGAAGAAAAACCCTCTGGTAGGAGATAATGTGGAGATTGAAGTTCTGGACGAAAAAGAAAAGACCGGCAATCTGATACAGATTCTTCCAAGGAAAAATGAACTGATCCGGCCGGCAGCGGCAAATGTGGATCAGGCACTTGTGATTTTTGCAGTCCGTCAGCCGGATCCGAACTACCAGCTGTTGGACCGCTTTTTGATTACAATGGAACAGCAGGAGATTCCAAGTATTATCTGTTTCAATAAAAAAGATCTGGCAGAGCAGGAAGAACTGGATCAGATGTATCAGATTTATATTTCCTGTGGCTACCAGGTGCTTCTTACCAGTGCCGAACAGGAGGAAGGAATCAGCCAGATCCGTAAGATTCTGGAAGGAAAAACAACAGTGGTTGCAGGACCATCCGGTGTGGGAAAATCATCGTTGACAAATCTCTTACAGGAAGAAGTCAGCATGGAGACAGGCGAGATCAGTAAAAAACTGAAACGTGGTCGTCATACGACCCGCCATGCACAGCTTCTGACAGTGGGAGAACACACCTATCTGATGGATACACCGGGATTCAGTTCTCTGTTTGTGGAGAGAATGGAAAAAGAGGAACTGCGGTTCCACTATCCGGAGTTTGTGGAATATGAAGGAAAATGCAGGTTTCAGGGGTGTGTGCATGTTCATGAGCCGGAATGTGCGGTTAAACAGGCAGTGGAAGAAGGAAAAATTCACAGACAGCGTTATGAAAATTATGTCAGCTTTTATGAAGAACTGAAAGAACAGGAAAAAAGGAGATATTAAGCGATGTATCAGTTATCACCATCTATATTGGCAGCAGATTTTAATTGTCTTGGAGAGCAGATCCGACAGGTGGAAGAAGCAGGAGTGGAATGGCTTCATATTGATGTGATGGATGGAGCATTTGTTCCGAGTATTTCCTTTGGGATGCCGGTGATCGCATCCATTCGTAAAAACAGTTCTCTGTTTTTTGATGTCCATCTGATGATCGAGGAGCCGGGAAGATATATTGAAGAATTCAAAAAAAGCGGAGCGGATATGCTGACCGTACACGCGGAAGCATGTAAGCATCTGGACAGCACATTACGGGAGATCCGTAAAGCCGGAATGAAGGTCGGTGTGGCGATCAATCCGGGTACACCGGTCAGTCAGCTGGAATGTGTGCTGGATCTGGTAGATATGGTACTGATCATGACAGTCAATCCTGGATTTGGTGGGCAGAGTTATATTGAAAGCTGTACCGGAAAAGTACAGAAACTACGAAAAATGATCACGGAGGCAGGACTGGACGTGGATATTCAGGTAGATGGCGGAATTAACGAAAAGACAATCGATAAAGTACTGGATGCAGGTGCCAATATTCTGGTTGCCGGATCTGCTGTCTTTGGCGGAAATATTGGAGAAAACGTCCGTTGCCTGAAAGAGAAAATGAAGAGCAGATAAAAAATGAAAACGCTGATTATCACAGGGGGCATGATCGAAGCAGATTTTGCTCTCTCCTTTATACAGGAGTTGAAACCAGATTACATTCTCGGGGTAGACAAAGGGTTACAGTTTTGTTATGAATATGACATCCGTCCGGATTATATTGTGGGAGATTTTGACAGTCTTCCGGGAGAAATTCTGGAACGTTACCGGCAGGAGGGAGAGATCCCGATCCGTACCTACAATCCGGTAAAGGATGCGACAGATACAAAGATCGCACTGGATAAAGCCCTGGAAGAGGGCAGTACAGAGATCTGGATTCTGGGGGCAACGGGGACCAGGATCGATCACGTGGTCTGCAATCTGCAGATATTAAAGGAAGCATGGGAGAAAAAAGTACCGGTATGGATCGTGGACAGCAGAAATAAGATCGGTCTTCCGGTAGAAAAAACATTTTCTCTCAAAAAAGAAGAACAGTATGGCACCTATGTGTCTCTGTTCCCCATGGGTGAAACCGTGGAAGGACTGACACTTAAGGGCTTTAAATACCCGCTGGATCACTATCAGTTAAAAGACCGGGAAGGTCTGGGGGTGAGCAATGAGATCACAGCGGATGTGGCAGATGTCAGCTGGGAGCAGGGTGTACTGTTGATGATACAAAGCAAAGACTGAAGCGACAAGGAGGATTTTTACATGAACACACAGGAAAAGAAAGAAGCACTGGTTCAGGCGGTAGAAGAAATCGCCGGAAAAGAAGCAGCATACTGGGAAGGGAATCCGAAGATGCAGGAAACATTCCAGAACTGTTATGTAAGTACTGCAAAAACCACGACAAAATTTCTTGAGAGCGGGGAAGCGTATGTATTTACCGGAGATATCGCAGCAATGTGGCTGAGAGATTCTTCTGCACAGGTCGTTCATTATCTGCCATATCTGAAAGAATATCCAATCTTAAAAGAGATGGTAAAAGGGCTGATCGCCCGTCAGGCAAAGTATGTACATATTGATCCGTATGCCAATGCATTTAACGAAGAAGACAACGGAAACTGCTGGGAGAAAGACCTGACAAAATACAATCCGTGGAACTGGGAGAGAAAGTATGAGATTGATTCCCTGTGCTACCCGATCTGGCTGATCAAACAGTACGTGGAGAATTCCGGAGCAAGGGATGTCTTTACACCGGAAGTAAAACAGGCATTTCGCGATATTCTGGATGTATGGCAGACAGAGCAGTACCATGAGAACTCCGAGTATTCTTTCGTACGTCTCAACTGTCCGCCGTCTGATACCTTAAGTAACGATGGAAAGGGTGCACCGGTAGGTTACACCGGTATGACCTGGTCCGGATTCCGCCCGAGTGATGATGCGTGCAAGTATGGTTATCTGATTCCGTCCAACATGTTTGCAAGCGTAGTTCTGGATTATATGGCAGAATTCCTGGAGAAAGATTTCCAGGATCCACAGATGGCAAAAGAAGCAAAAGAGTTACAGGCAGAGATCCAGGAAGGTATCCGGAAATATGGTATCGTGGAAGATGAAACCTTCGGAAAGATCTATGCATACGAGACAGATGGTCTTGGCAACTACAATCTGATGGATGATGCCAATGTACCGAGTCTGTTGTCCCTGCCATGGCTGTCATATTGCGGAAAAGACGATCCGATTTATAAAAATACAAGAGCCTTTGTATTAAGCAAAAAGAATCCATATTATTTTGAAGGCGCCAGCGCAAAAGGAATCGGAAGTCCGCACACACCGGATCAGTATATCTGGCACATCGCACTGACGATGCAGGGACTGACTTCTGATGACGAAGAAGAGAGAAAAGAAATGCTGGAAACCCTTCTGGCTACCGATGCAGACTGTAAAGTGATGCACGAGGGATTTGACTGTCAGGATCCGAAGAAATTCACCAGAGAATGGTTCGCATGGGCAAACTCATTGTTTGCATTATTTGCGCTTTCTATGAAAAAGTAAAGTTGACGAAAAAAATCTGAAAAAATGAATAAATATAGGAAAAAGATAACATCAGAACTTTAAAAAGGAGAGAGTGTATGGTATAATATTACCAGAAGTGCTTTCCGTGATGGGAAAGTTCTCGACGAAAAGCTGTCAGTTCTGCTGTATGTTCTGTTTCCTAAGAGAACCGCTATAAAAAAACATCGCCGGATGCAGAAAAGTACACAGATTTATTTTAATGTTTGCTGTGTGCACAGGCATTGGTGATGTTTTTTTGTGCAATCGCAGGGGGTAAAGAGAGAAAACGGTTGCCAATAAGTTATTATTTATCAGGAGGTAGCAAAAATGATATTGCTAAAAGAAAGAATCGGTAAAATGCTGGAATATCTGCAGGAACAGGTATATCCGAAGCAGGTTGCGATTCCGAGTTACAAGATGATCCGCACCGATGAGAGATGTCTGGATGTAAACAATCTGGATACCTCATCCTGGACAGAGATTACGAACCAGGAACTGTGGGGCGGACACAGAGAATATTACTGGTTTGAGACCGTAGTGACGATTCCGGAAGAATTTGACGGAGAGTGTGTAGTGTATGAACTGAAAACCGGAAAAGAAGGAGAGTGGGATGCAACGAATCCACAGTTTTCCATCTTTGTAAACGGTGTGAGAGTACAGGGACTTGATGTCAACCACAGAGAAATCATTCTGGCAGAGCCTGCCAAAGCAGGAGACACCTATCGCATTGTTCTTTCCGCATTTACCGGAGACCAGAACTTCAGTCTGAAGATGAACTCCAGCCTGAAAGTACTGGATCGTAAGACTGAGAAATATTACTATGACCTGGAAGTTCCGTACCAGAGTGCCAGATTGCTGAACACGGAAGATCAGGCATATATTACGATTATTCAGGCACTGAATGAATCTCTGAATCTGCTGGATATGAGAAAAGAAGGTTCCAAAGAGTATTATCAAAGCCTGGAAAAAGCACAGGAGTACATCACAAAAGAATTTTATGAGAAATATTGTGACGGTGAGAAAAGCCCGATCATCTACTGTGTAGGACATACACACATTGACTGTGCATGGCTGTGGACTCTGCGCGTGACAGAAGACAAGGCAGTTCGAAGCTTTTCTACCGTACTGGAACTGATGAAAGAATATCCGGAATATGTATTTATGTCCAGCCAGCCACAGCTGTACAAATATGTGAAGAAAAATGCTCCGGATGTGTATGAACAGATCAAAGAAAGAGTCAAAGAAGGACGCTGGGAGCCGGACGGTGGTATGTTCGTAGAGGCAGACTGTAATATCGCTTCCGGTGAAGCACTGGTTCGCCAGTTTGTACACGGACAGAGATTCTTCAAAGAAGAGTTCGGCGTGGACAATGAGATCCTGTGGCTTCCTGACGTATTCGGTTATTCCGCAGCACTTCCGCAGATTCTGCAGAAATGTGGAATTCCGTATTTTATGACAACAAAGATCAGCTGGAACGAGTTTAATAAGATGCCGTATGATACATTCGAATGGGAAGGTATCGACGGAAGCCGTGTACTGACACATTTTGTTCCGACCCGTGACTATAATAAGGCAGCAGTAGAGGGTGGTACAGAGACAGAACACTTTACCACCTATAACGGATATATCAATCCGAGCCAGATGAAGGGTGCATGGGCACGATACAGCCAGAAATATCTGAACGAAGAAGTACTTTGCAGCTTCGGCTTCGGAGATGGTGGCGGCGGTCCAACCAAAGATATGCTGGAGAACCAGAGACGTCTGGCAAAAGGTCTCCCGGGTATGCCGAGAACCAAGATGTCTACTGCAAAAGAATTCTTCCATGTTCTGGATAAACATGTAACCGATAAAAAATATCTGCCGACATGGGTAGGCGAACTGTATCTGGAATACCACAGAGGTACTTATACTTCTATGGCAAGAAACAAAAAGTTCAACCGGAAAGCAGAATTTGCATATCAGAACGAAGAAATGTACGCAATGCTGGATGCACAGACCGCAGGCGGTGCATATCCGGAAAAAGAGCTGCATGAGGGCTGGGAGGTCATCTTGCGTAACCAGTTCCACGATATTCTGCCGGGATCTTCGATCAAAGAAGTGTATGATGATTCCAAAGCAGAGTACGAAGGCATCTTTGCAGAAAATAAAGCGCTGACTGATGCAACGCTGGCTCATATCGCTGCCGGTGTAAAAGCACCGAAGCATTCGCTGGTTGTATATAACCCGAACAGTGCAGCAGCGTATGATCTGGTAACCTTTACTGTTCCGGAAGGAATGGGAGAACCTGCAGTTTACGATGGCGAGACCAAACTGGCTGTTCAGAAAACTGCAGACGGCACATATGTATTCTTTGCAGCAGGCGTCCCAGGAAAAGGATATAAGACTTATATCGTGAAAGAAGAAGCAGCAGATACAACACCGTCCATGGAAGTTTCCACAGAAGTGATGGAAAATGAATACTTCAAGGTGGAATATAATGAAAAAGGTCAGTTTGCGAAGATCTATGATAAGAAAGCAGACCGTGATATACTGAAACCGGGCAAAGCAGGTAACGTGATCGTAAGTTACGAAGACCGTCCGCATAACTATGATGCATGGGATGTAAACAATTATTATACAGAAAAATCCTGGGACATCGATCAGGTATCTGCGATGGAAGTAGTGGAAAATGGTCCGGTAAGAGCCTGCGTAAAAGTAGAGCGTAAATATCTGGATTCCACGATCACACAGTTTATTTATCTGTATCATGACATTCCGAGAATCGATATCAAGAATGTAATCGACTGGAAAGAGCATCAGATCTTTGTAAAAGACTACTTCCCGATCGATGTACATACCAACGAAGCTACATTTGATATCCAGTATGGTAACGTAAAACGTGATACCCATGACAATACTTCCTGGGATTTTGCAAAATTTGAAGTTTGCCACCATAAATGGATGGATGTGTCTGAGGATGGCTACGGTGTCAGTATGTTAAATGACTGCAAGTATGGTGTTGGTGTCCGTAATGGTGTGATCGGTATGTCCATGCTGAAATCTGCTATTCATCCGAATCCGGAAGCTGATAAAGAACTGCATGAATTTACCTATTCTATTTATCCACATCAGGGCGGCTGGCGAGAAGCTGGTACGGTAAAACAGGCTTACCAGATCAATAACCCTCTGACCTACAGTTGGAAAGAGAATGAAGGAGGAACACTTGCTCCGGAATATTCTCTGGTTTCCTCTGATAAGGATAATGCAGTGATTGAGGTTGTAAAAAAAGCGGAAGATTCAGATGCTGTCATCGTTCGTCTGTACGAGTGTTATAACAGAAGAACTCCGGTGACACTAATTTTCGGTAAGGAATTGACATCTGTTGTCGAGTGTAATATGATGGAGGAAGGAGCAGATCCTGTAGAGTTTACAGGTAATCAGGCGACTTTCGAGATGAAACCTTATGAGATTAAGACGTTGAAGGTTACGTTTTAAAAAAGGCGGGATTCCAGTCTGAGGTTTCGGAAACTGAATAGATTTTTGGTAGTAACCGGGGACTTCCAGTGTGTATGTTTCGCTTTTCCCCTTGCACTGGGAGGTCACCCGGCTATTATATTTTATTAAGATAGTTTTTGGGGACACAGGGGACGCCGTCAGCCCACCCCATCCTCCACCAACCGCAGACCCGGGCAGCTGGTGGAGGATGGGGTGGGCTGACGGCTGGGTGTTCAAAGGGGGAAGGATGCCGGTATGGGGAGGAGATTCAAATGGGGAGAAAAGAAAACTTGCCTGTGTGGGGGAAATATGATAGACTTTATGGTGTTGTGTAAATGGCGCTTATTGTGGCACTCGATGCGATTGCGAAGAGCAAAAGGCTATAAAATAAAGGAAATTTAGGAAAGAGGTATATAGTATGAAGTTAGGTATCGTTGGGCTTCCGAATGTGGGAAAGAGTACCTTGTTTAACTCACTGACAAAGGCAGGGGCTGAATCTGCCAATTATCCGTTCTGTACGATTGATCCGAATGTGGGTATTGTGGCAGTGCCGGATGAGAGACTGAAATTGTTAGGAGATTTTTATCATTCCAAGAAGGTGACTCCGGCGGTGATTGAGTTTGTGGACATTGCAGGTCTTGTAAAAGGCGCTTCCAAGGGAGAAGGCCTGGGCAATCAGTTCCTTGCGAATATCCGAGAGGTGGATGCGATCGTTCATGTGGTTCGATGTTTTGAAGATTCCAATGTTATCCATGTAGATGGAAAGATTGATCCGGTACGTGATATTGAGACGATCAACCTGGAGCTGATCTTCTCGGATCTGGAGATTCTGGAGAGAAGAATTGCCAAGACAACCAAGGCAGCCAGAATGGATAAGACAGCAGCGAAAGAGCTGGAACTGCAGCAGAGAATCAAAGCACATCTGGAAGACGGAAAACCGGCGATTACCCTGGAAACAGAAAACGAAGACGAAGAGGCATGGCTGCAGGAGTATAATCTGCTGACAGCAAAACCGGTCATCTTTGCAGCAAATGTTTCGGAGGATGATCTGGCAGACGATGGTGCTTCAAACCCGCATGTACAGGCTGTCCGGGAACTGGCAAAAGAGCAGAACAGTGGTGTGTTTGTTATCTGTGCGGAGATCGAACAGGAGATCGCCGAGCTGGAAGATGATGAGAAAAAAATGTTCCTGGATGATCTGGGAATTCAGGAATCCGGTCTGGAGAAACTGATAAAAGCAAGTTATGAACTGCTGGGACTGATGAGTTATCTGACTGCCGGTGAGGATGAGACACGTGCATGGACGATTAAAGTGGGAACAAAGGCACCGCAGGCAGCCGGAAAGATCCATACCGACTTTGAGAGAGGATTTATCAAGGCAGAAGTTGTCAACTATAAAGACCTTCTGGAGTCCGGTTCTTATGCCGGAGCAAGAGAAAAAGGTCTGGTCCGCATGGAAGGAAAAGAGTATGTGGTAAAAGACGGAGATGTAATTTTATTCCGTTTCAATGTATAAGTG
>ERZ894232.2238-NODE-2238-length-14456-cov-41.751684_pt1 | contig 14456 bp, 17 predicted proteins | sample MGYA00380296_ERZ894232 | MGnify/ENA primary metagenome ERZ894232 (study PRJEB32331, sample SAMN06328433) | human gut metagenome | biome: human gut microbiome; feature: stool | host: Homo sapiens | collected 2014-08-14 ... | reverse complement strand
CCCAAAAGGGGGACACCCGCCCTGCGTCTGTCCCCCTTCCGAGGGCCTTATAACCGAACACCGACACCCTGACCGCTCACTGGGAACGCCCCGGAGGACGGTCTTTTTTTCATCCATTTTCATCAAGGGAAGGCAACACCTTTTACATTTCCCGCCGCAGACAGGAGCAGACCCACACCCAACGCTGGGACAGGGATATGGAGCGGCGAGGGACTTCCCATTTCCTGCCGTCAGTGGTAAAATGAAATCAGTTTTACGGGCCGCTCCCCGCTGGGACAAAGTGTCCCAAAGCCGGGGGCATGACCTCCCCGCCCCAACCTCTGGACTTTTGTCCGGCCAGCGGACGGCTTGCCAAAGAGAAAGAGGGAATTGTGATGAAAGATAAAAACCGCAACAAAAAAATCAATCCAGCCGTAGCTGTGATTGCCGTTTTTCTGTGGGTAATCGTCCTAACGATAGTTCTCCATGCTTATTGTCAACAGGGTGGGACGCTTGCAAAGGTTGTGGAAGTGGCGTTGATTGTACTTACCCTGGTGGGATTTATCGCCTGTATCGTCATTTATGTTATCCCGATCCGGCGTTTGACAGCGCGAATTGACAAGGCAGCTTTTCAGTATCAGTTGACCCATGACGGGGAGGCATATCTGGCTGAATTGGAAGAATGCAAGGAAATGCCCGGCGTGAAACGAGCTGTCTTTTATGATGTGCCAGCAAAAGACTACTTGGGGGTTTTGAAAATCAGAGCTCTTCGGGAGATGGGCCGGACAGCCGAGAGCCGCGCTCTGCTGGAAACAGTAAAACAGGAAACTACCAACGATTTGACGCGGCAGGCATTAAAAACAGAGGAAGAACAACTACCATAAGCCAAGCACAGGCTTTCAGGAGGAGCAACCATGGAAAAACGAATGAAGCGGCGATTATGCCTGACTGTCATGGCGGCCCTGATGCTGCTGGTTCTGACGGGCTGCTATCACCCCGCCAGCCGCGGGGAGTTGATCGAATGGTTCCAAGAAACCTATACTGATGCGCCGTTGGTGGTTTCCCGGGAATGGGTGGAGGGCCGTGGGCGGGGCGGTAGCTATGAGGCATATCTCAAGGACAAGCCGGATCTGGTGTTTCACTTGGAAAGCAAATGGGTCTATGTGGGAGAACACGCCGAGTACCACAATGCCACCGATTTCAGCCGGGTCTATGGCGAATACTATCTGGCCGAGTACCAGATAGAGCGCCCTCTCCAATACTGGCAAGTTGTTAAAGACCATTGGGATCAGGAGAGTTTCACTCTGGAGACCGTCTATGACAACCCGGAGGGTTTGGAGGCAGCGGCAGCGGAGCTTTTGGATTTCCACGCTTTTCTGGCGGAGCAGTGCCCGGAGGCGGATGTGTGTTACCTGTTCACCTTCCGCTCCCCGGTCTGCCCAGATCGGCCCAGTGTGTCGCTTGGCTCTGGTGTTGTGTACCTGTCAGCAGGGGCGGGGGATGGGGTCATCCGGCAGAAGGTCGGGGACTTGACAGCGGAACTGGCGGTGTGGTCTGTGTCCTACGGCCTCCATCCGGAGTGGTTCTCTCCGGAGGAGATGGAGGCAGCCCTGGACTACACCCAGACGCCGGAATACGACGGCCAGAACATCTACATCGGGGCATGGCTTGTCTCCGATCCGGAGCGGGGGGAACTGCGAGTCCCGCTCACCCGCCCAGAAAGCGAGCGGTACACCTTTGCTGAAATTTACCGGCTGCTGGAGGCCCTGGAGTGGGAAACTTTGGAAGGCACCGAGACAGACTTTTCTTTCACCGGAGCGGACGGAAGCCTCTATGCCCTTTCCTATGACTTGTGGGAGGACGAGTATGGACATATGCTCAGCCGCTGTACGAAGGACGGTGAGCCGCCGCAAAACTGCCCGGACGATGGTACGCTCCCCATCTGGTGGAGCCTGGAGGAGATGACCGGCCTGGAGTTCCAAACGGGGAACGAACCCACAATAACCTACCGCGGCCCCGGCCCTGACGGAATTGTGGAGTTGCCTTCTGGCCCGGGAGAAGAACTTCCGTAGGCCGATACTTCGCCGGTACGCAACAGAACCGCCGGAGCTTTGGGTCGCTGAACAGGTTTTATAGAGGAAATGTCCTAAATATTTATTACATATATCGTTGAACTCAAAGGAGAGACAGGTGGTGAGAAAAAGAGGAAAAGTATGTTTGGGCGCGACGGCGGTGCTGTGTACTCTGTCCGGTTGCGGACGTCCGTCATGCCACCCGCGTGGAACTGATCGACTGGTTCCGGGAGAACTACGATGGGAAATGTGATTTATCTGGAAGGACAGCCGGAGCACACGGCACTATCTATGGGCAATGGGCTGACAGACACTTTGATCAGCGCCCTCCTCTTGAGTGGTTCCCAGCTTGCGAAAACCGATCAGGAAAAAAGGCTTATTGTATTGTATGGCTGGCGGAAAAGGATCAAAGTGCAGTTGGTATGGGAACCGTGGGTTTTTCCGTCCTGGATATGCCATGGGACAGGAACACCTTTGAGCAGGATCGGTCATTTCTGCACAGGACAGTTGAGCAGGCGAAAATGAGGAGAGGATGGGAACTGCTTGACTACCAGCCTTCGGAGGAATTGCTTCTTCCCAGCCTGGAGAAGTTCTTATTCCTGATCGCGCAATTAAAACAGTCAGACATACGGACGGATTGTTTAGAAGCATGGCTCGCAGAGGCCGCAGAAAATGACCCGGTAAGATGCGGCTTTCCGCGCTGCCCCAGGCATCACACGCTGCTGACCGTATTTGGCTGTCAGATCTGCAACCATGAATCATTCAGATAATCGGGGGATTGAATGGAATGGCCGCGAAATTTGAAGTTTACATTGTAAGCGGGAATTATCTCAGCATTCAATTATGTCAAGCGATATTCCCTCATGTGGGTGAAATACAGTTTTCTGGAACATGCACCTTCTGGGATAGCTGGCAGCCAACCAAAGAAATCATGGTTTATCTACAAGATGACAAGGAAATGGAAGCCTGCCTGAGCAGCGGCAAAATCCTTCACTTTTATGGCGCAGCAGGCCCCCACATGATCGGAGCAAGGCAGTATTTTGAACATGGTGTGTTTTGCACAGAGCTATGGATCGACACATCACGTTTGCCTGACTTGGATACGAATATGCCAAATGATTTTTGCAATTCTTTTTGCCGGTCCGTCAGAAGGAATATGCTGGGGATGGATCAAACAGTGGAGATGAAATTCTTCGCCATGGGCACAGAAATGAGCATTGACTTTTCTGAACAGTTGGAAGAGTGTATCAATGAAAGCCATGGTGTCATGTGCTATTGGAGCGAGAAAACCGGTAGACATTAAAAGCGGAGGAATCGTGGCTCCGAGCCATGAAGCACAGGCTTTAAGGAGGGATAGGTGGTGACAAAGAGAAGAAAATATTGCCTAATTGTAGGTGGAACCGTTATCCTGGCTATCGTCTTGCTTTTCTGCTTTATTCCTTATTATATCCGTTCACATTTTTTACTGTCAGAAAATGAGGTGTTGGCAGGACTTGAGGCACGCTATGGCATGGAATTTGAGGTACAGGATGTGCAGCCGGATAAAAATGTAGAGACACTGCTGTAAAAGGCACAACAGATCATCAATGATGGTTATGATTATTACGCTATGCATGGGAAAAATCTGCCCTTGATTTCTGCTCTAAATCAGTTTAGAGCTTAACCATAGCCTCCACCTCTGGAAACTTTGTCCAGCCAGAAACGGACAACCAAACACTACTCACCAAGGCGCGGCCAGCAGGCCGCGCCTTTCCCATACCCAAAACTGAACGCCTCCGATTTCCCATTGCGGAACTGGCGGCGGCGCTGGGGCGCAGCGCACAGACTTGCAAGCGAACCTTGCGGGAATTGGAGGACGCCGGACTGATCCTGCGGGTGCGCCGGGAGATCGGAGCGCCGAACAGGATTTATGTCCTCATTCCAAGAAGATTAAACCGTTGAAAAACAGAAGAATAAGCCGCCCAAAACAGTTTTACAAGAGACTTCAGGTTTGCTATAATAAACGCAGGAAATTGAGGATTTGATGTAATATTTCAATGTGCGGGAGGGTTTCATAATGTGGATAGTTATTTTAGTGGCAGTTGTTGCGGTGCTACTCATTCTTTACATTAAGTTCTATAACCGTTTGCAGCGGCTTTCCGTCAAGGTGCAGGAAGGCAGCGCGGGCATTGATGTTGCTTTGGAGAAACGCTACGATATGCTGTCGGAAGAAATTGAGGCAGTAAAAAAGTATCTGGCGCATGAGTATCAGATCTACACAGAAGTCACATCTACCCGCGCGGGGAAAGAACTGAACGAAAGCATATTTCAGGAAAAGAAACAACTGTCTGAGGAAGCGGTCAAAGCAATCAGCGAGACGATTGCCGAACAGCAAAAGCAGATGGAAACAATCCGGCAGCAGTTGGATCAGCAGCGAGGGCAGGATCATTCTTTTGGAGCGGAAACACCGGGTATGGGGGATGACGGGCTGATCGGACATCAGGTAAGTCTGGATCGGAAACTCGGCTTGCTTACTTCCGCCCAGCAGGGACTCACCGGGGTCAACTCTGCCATCAATGCACTGGCTGAGCAATACCCAACCCTTTATTCCTATGCGTCCATGCAGCATTTCCAGCAGGATATTTTTGACGCAGAGGAACACTTACAAGCGGCGAGACGGCTGTATAACTCTAATGTATCCCTGTATAATCAGAGAATCCACACCTTTCCTTACCTACTTTTGGCAAAACTTCATGGCATGAAAGAGGCAAAGTTCTACACTGTGGAAGAAAAGAAAAAAGACTTTAAGGTGCAGTTTTAAGAAGAAAGGAAAAAAGATGTATGAAAATGGTGGAACAGAATATCAGCGGTGTCAAGCTGGAGCGGCTGCGGCAGAACGCTGTAAAAAAACATAAGATTCTGCGGAAGCTGCTCCCGGTGTGCCTGATTTTGTTTATAGGATTGACACTGGTGAAAAACCGATTTTTGTTTGTCTCCATCAGTGAATATGGCTTTGGAGACCCAGCAACTCAGGGAGCCTTTTGGGGGCTGATCGGAGGCCTGATGCTCAGTGTGATTTTTGCAGGTGCTGTTTTTGGTTTTTACTATATGCTGGTCTATAAAAAAGCTTATGACCTCTTTTGTATCAATTTCAAAAACAAATATGTGTTGGACACTCTCCGACAACTACCGGATTTTTCCGAATTGCGCTACAATGCCGGAGGCGGCCTTTCTTATGAGGAAATGAACCGTTTAAAGTTAATCCCCGGAGGCCAGTCGGTCTTTTATCAATCGTCAGATGAACTGTCCGGCAAGCTGGATGGAGTTCCCTTCCGGGCTGTCAATGTCTGCACTGGCGAAAAAGCTTCCGCAAGAAGTTCTACCCCAAAAATTCTATTTGAGGGACAGGTCATTGTTTTTTCCTATTTTGATAATCGGAAGATCAGTGAAGGTTTTGTCCAGGTGTTTTCTAAAAAAGCCCTGTCTAAACTCAGGGAAACCAGAGTCCCGCTGTCAATTCAGACAGAAAACAGTGTATTCAACGAAAATTTTGCGGTGTTTGCAGAGAACGAGCAGAATGCTTTTTACATCCTGACCCCCCAGGTGATGGAGCAGATTACAGCTTTTCAGGAAGCTATGGAAGGAAATGTTTATCTTTCCTTTTCTGAAAAATCCCTGTATGTAACTTGCAGCCAGCTTCGCAATCCTTTTCATATTTACATCGACATCCCTGTTGAAGAACAGCGTCAAAAGATTGCTGACGATACGGCGATTCTCCGCAGTGCAAAGGAAATTCTCATAAGAGCCAGACAAAGCAGTCCGAAATAAGAAGGCAGTCCCTGAAAGGCGGTAGGTATCATATGGGATGTACAATTGTGTTCGTTATCCTGCTTGTTATTGGAATGGGCATCCTCTGTTTTCTGACGGGGGATATGACGGCTTTTATCGCCCTGGCCGCTACTTTAGTCATAGGGCTTGGTCTTGCCGGTATTCTGTATCGCGTTTATCGGTCACGGCAGCGGCGGAAAAGGGGCAACCCGCTGTCACCTACCCTGCGCTGGATGAATGCCGCAGGTTCCATCCTGATTGCAGCCAACCGGCGCACGAATTTTTACCGGATGGCAGGTTTCCGGTACAATGACGAACCAGACCGGAAAGCCATCCAAGCGATGCTGTGGGAGTATTGGGAAATCCAGGGACATGAGGTAGCTATCAAAGAAATGCGCGGTCTGATTGACATGGGAATGCGCATCCGGTACCGACAGGAAATGGAAGTTCTGTCGCGCAGATACCAGAATATGACAGAGGTACAGCTGATTGAGGAAGCCCGCAAAGCCAATCCGAACGCGAACGAAGACAGCTATTTGCCCAAAATGCTGATGGCATGGAGGCGCTATGGGGAAAATGCCCTGTTGGGCTGGGACGTGGGTCGTTGTGCGTATGTCACCCAATGTTGCTATCTGGCGGGTTACATCAATATGCAGGAAATGCTGGATTTGTGCGTAGATGCCGGGACAAAGGCACAGAAAATTTTTCAGAACTGGGAGGAAATGATGGAGAGCTATCTGCTGGGTGGTCAGTTTTGGCAGCACGAGGACCAAAACAATCCAAAATCTATGACGGCCAAGCGCTGGAAACTCTATGAACGGATGCGGGGCGGCAAGAGGCCTTTCCGTGATTTGCCCTATCGCTCTGTCCCATTCGACCAGCCCCTCTCCAAAGAGGTTATTACCAATGAATACGGTATTCTGCCGGAATACCAAAAATATTATAATCATGGATAGTTAGCTTTCGGTACAGAGTAAGCATTGATAGACGTGTGTACCAATACTTTGGAAATGCTAAATTTGACTATTAAGTAATTGAAAAATCCCTTTAGGAACTAAAGGGCGCATTTCTATACATAGCCTGACGGACATGTATTCGTGTGATCTGCGAGGCGGAACGGCGGATTGCCAGATGGAGCAACCCGCCGTTTTTGCTTCGCTGTGCTCCGTCCAAGGGGCTGCACCCCTTGCGCGGCTTACACTGCTTCCCGCGCCCGCCCCCAAAAGGTAAACACCCGCCCTGCGTCTGTCCCCCTTCCGAGGGCCTTACAACTGAACACACTGACACCCTGACCGCTCACCGGGAACATCCCGGAGGACGGTCATTTTTTCACCCATTTTCAGTAAGGGAAGGCAACACCTTTTACATGGCCCGCCGCAGACAGGAGCAGACCTACACCCAGCGCCGGGACAGGGATATGGAGCGGTGAGGGACTTCCCATTTCCTGCCGCCAGTGGTAAAATGAAATAAAAACGACTTTTATATGTGAGGAACACATGGATCATGGGTGGAGGTGTTTTAGTGATTGCATTTGAGTTTGGAAATCTATGCTTTAATAGTCCTGCTTCAGAACAAAGCATCATAATGGTTATTGCTTCCCCGTCTGAATTTTCTTCGTTAGATAAATTTATAACGGCAGCATTAACCTTTTTAGAAACAGATGGAGAGCTTTACGGTAAGCGGACTGTATTATATAAAGAGCGGGTCAATCTTCCGGCTTCCAATGAGGATATAACATTTATAACAGAAAAAACAAATGAAATGAACCTGCGTGTCAAGATAGTATTTCAACCAGTAAAGAAAGCAGTAAATCTCCTGCCGCCTAAATGGAACCAAGTTACGATGTGTTTGGAAACGGAACATGATTATATCTTTTATTCATGGGTAACAACAGTGTAACTTCCTAAGAAAAGCTGTTTGCCTGGGACACATTGTCCAGCCAGCGAACGGCAGGAGATCACTACTTGAGCCAGGAGCAAATGAATATGGTAGGATTGCAAGTTAAATTTTATTGGTATCAGATTGGAGCTGCAAGTTTTTTACACTCTTTCTTTTCCTCTGTCTGTTTTAGACTGGAGCAAGGGAGTTGGGGCAGTAAATTTCCAAGATTGATGAACGACTTATATCATGGCCGTTTGAAAAGTGAATATGTCAAGGATGCTCTGGTAGAACTGAAAGAAATAAAACAAGAGTTAGCAAAATTCCAGCCATCTGATGTGATTTGGGATATTGAAGATTTAAGCGCAAGGCCCCCGTGGGGGGACGACATCAGTCCTGACATTACAAACCTTTCGAACTATTTTGTAACAAGTGATGGAGAAGATTTTCTTCTGATATTACAGCACGCCTTGGAAAAGGCATGGGAATGTGGGGGCGATCTGGTGATAAAATCCATGTGAGAATGTGAGGTGTTTCCATGTATGCCGAAGCGTTGAAGCCCATCACCGACACAATGCGGAAATTTCCTGGCGTCTGGGATCTCCCAGACGCCGCCGGAGCCGACAAAATCAAGCGCCTTACTATAGAAGTGCGGACAGCGTTAAACCTCACTCTTCCAGATGAATATATAAAGTTTCTGAAAGAGTGCGACGGCCTTGAATTTGATGGATATATCATTTATGGAACAAATAATTTTTTGGAAAACCAAGCCGACTATGAGTATATCTCAAAGCAGTATATTATTTTTGCAGAGTACGACATTGGCTGGTTTGGCATGAAGAAATCAGATGGTTCTTTCTGGGAATTGGATAAACCGTCTGGACGGGAGATGCAGCAATTTTTATGTGCCGGAGACATGATAAGGTATATCTTATCTTCGGCAGTTAATTGAGCAGATGATTGATGGAGGTGGACAGAATGAGCGCACACAATTTCAACTCATTTGGAAAACCATTCAAATTATTTCTTATGATTGATTTTCTGATACTCATTCTGTCCTTTATAGGAACAGCACAGTTTGCAAACGAGTGTTATCAGATTATGTCTTTTGCTGGGGTGGCGCCATCATTTGGATGGTTCTTTTCACTCATATATTGTGCTTTGTCCGTTGTTCTATTTGCCTTGCTGGGGATCGTGCTGTGGCGTAAAAGCAGTATTCTCGCGGCTGCCGCTTTTCTTATGCAGATTTTGATCCGATTACCGTCATGTCTCTTTTATTATATAAGCTATTTATGGGATGGTTATTTACGGCACTCATGGCATAACATTGTAATTTTCCTTCAAATTGCAATGGGGATTCTTGGATTGGCCTACCTATTTCTCCGATATATACGCACACGAACGCAGCCGGATGACAACATTAAAAATTGATTTTCGGCAAGGAGCAAGTTAAATGTATGTCAAGAAAATTGATTGGCTGGATGAAGTAAGCAAAGAAGCAATTGTAGAAGTTGCGGAAGGTATAGAACGATTGGTATGCTTTTCTTGTCCTTGCCTATACAAATTGAATGATATGCTGCGTGAACCTTTGGAATGTTTAGATACGCAGGATATTGTTTCGTGCAGTACGGTGGGAAGTGATATAAAAAAATTAGAGAAAAAATTTTCATATAAACTTAAAGGACAGGTAAAAGATAAAAGCAAAGGTCTTATTGATGTGTATGGTTTTATCATTCATATCAATGAACAGGGAATTCCTAACGACATAGAAAACGGAATGTTTGTTGAGTTTATAACATCACGAATTGATTTGTGGTAGGTAGACTGTTCAAAGGTACGGCGAACAGGTAGCAGAAAGCGAGGGATAGAGCAAGTGCAAACAACCTGGGTAAAGGATTATGAAATCTCCATCCAAGAAGCGCCAGACTACCACTGGTATTCCTACGACAGCAAGAATTATGACAAGGTATTCCATCTTACGAGTGCTGAAGATTTTACGCGAACCATTTTACTCACAATAAAGCGGGCTCGCCAAGAGAAAAAAGTTGTGCTTGTTGTCCCATATTATACAATCGTTGATCACTGTGCGCTGCCTGCCGGAAACCGGCTTTTTCTCATGCTGAATGATTTACTCTGCCTGTTCAATCTTGAGTCTTTAGATATTGATAAGCAGCAAAAGCTTGATACAATTGGGACGATGTTTGCTTCATATCCATACAAACAGGATTTCATATTATATGGAGAATTGGATATTTTTAGAGTGGCAAGTAATTTATCTGTTCAATGGCAATTTTCCGGCAAAGATATTTTTGTGAACTACAATGATGACGCTCCAGCTTTTGAAATGAAAAGCGACCGAATCTATCTCCGCGATTTTGAAGGCGACCATTATGAAATAGATTATGATGGAAAATTGATACAGGCATTAAAACATGAAAAGCGGAGGTGGACAGCATGGGCACACGCAATTTCAAGGTACTTGAAAAACCATTTTAATATTTCTCATGGTTGATTTTCTGACCCACCTCTGGACACTTTGTCCAGCCAGAAACAGAAAACCAAACACCACCCACCAAGGCGCGGCAGACAGGCCGCGCCTTTCCCATACCCCAAACTGAACCCCGCCAATTCTCCCCTCGCAAAGCTGGAGGCCGCTGGGCTGATCCTGCGGGTGCGTCAGGAGATCGGAGCACCGAACAGGATTGATGTGCTGGCGTCGAAGAAGCAGGATTGAAGAAAACCCCAAGAACTACTATAATCAAATATAGGGAATACATTAGCGCCGAGAGGTTATCCGTGATTAAGAGCAAGTAAGTTATATGGGGGAAAGTATTTATGAGCAGCGTTGATTTAATCTATCAATACCTAAAAGTGTACTCCCAAAAAACTGTGGAGCAGTTTGATGATTTAATGGATCAGGTAATGGATCAGGCAGAACAGGGAAACGTTTTTGCAGAAGAAGATATAGACGATTGGTGCAATCTATTGTTTACGGTTGAAAGAGATTTGGAGGATGAGTCGTCATATAATATTGACTGGACGATCAAAGACCGTATTATGGAAACAATCATTATCCTCATATGGAATAGCGGACAGCCTACTTGCTTTGAAATAATAGCAAAAGCGATAGGCAAATATTCTACTCTTTCGCGCCCCTATCTGAAATATGTCATTGAAACATTTTTGACCGTTTTCTTATTAGGAGTTCCGAACCAGAGTGAGGATGAAATTGTACGAAATCGAGCCATTTTTTTTGGTGCAATGAAAGGACATACTCAAAAGGAAATTGTAAAAAAATTTTGTGAATCGAATTTGAAGCAAATAAAGGACAAAGAAAAAAATGAAGAACTTCCACCCAAAACTCAAGAATTGAAATCGTCTTTATTAGACATACATAAGTTTGCTTGTGAATGACCGCGCCATACAGCGAGGAACGCCGGGAGGCGGCGAGGAAGCTTGCGAGGGAACACAATATATGTGGGTATTAAAATGGAATTTAACAGGTAACATGGTAACATCTTCTTGTAATGAAGTGATTAAAAAAATCAACAGATTAAATCAAGAATACCAAGACAAACAACCTGTTATTATTGAAATCGAATCACTTTCAAAAAAATCTTTGACAATAGGTGTAGGAACTAAAGAGGGCTTAAGCTGCCTGATATACTTTCCATCCCCAGATGGGTTAGGCTCAATGCACCCAGTTCCCCACAATAGTCAATATCACGATTGTGATAAAAGCATTATTTTTTGGCTAAATTCTTACGACTCAGAATATGAAATGAAAGATTTGATTACTTATGAAGAAGCAGTAAATGAAGTGATATATTTTTTGCAGAATGATGATGTTAGTGCTAATTTAAGCTGGGAGCCAGATTGACTATTGAACAATCGTAAAAACCCTTTAGGAACTGGCACATTTCTATACATAGCCTGATGGCCATGTATTGTGAAATCTGGGCTGATTTCACAGCGGCTTAAAAAAGAAACTAAACGGATGCCCTGGACTAACTGTTTCCGGTCAGTCCAGGGCGAAAAAATACATCAATAGGCGGGCGTGCCGTATCCATAGATCTCAGCGTGTCCAATGGCGTACTGACGCTCCCGGCAGGCATTGCCTGAGTTGCCTTCCACGGTGTAGACGTTCCCGCCCTCCACCTTTTCCACGATGCCCACATGGTCTGCCGCTCCGTCCTGGCCTTCGTCCTCATCGTCCCAGTCGAAAAAAATCAGGTCGCCGGGGCGCGGCTCATAGCTGCCGTCCTGCCACAGCCCTCTCTCCCGGAACCACTGGATGCCGATGGAGCAGCTTGCGAACTTGGGGATCACGCCAGCGTCCAGATAGCCGCACTCATTGGCGCACCAGGAAACAAAGCAGGCGCACCAGTCCACCCGACTCTCAAAGCCATACCAGGACCAATAGGGCTGACCGCCTACATTGCCGAGCTGGGAGAGGGCCACCGTTACGATCTCCCCATCACCTGTGCCAATGCCGTATAGAACAGCACTCCACATACCGTTGCTTTCTTCAGCCAGTAACTCCGCAAGCATCTCTCGCTGGTCAGCGGTAAAATTGTAGATGTCCGCCATTTCATCCACGGTTTTGTGGGTCACGGTAATATAAAGGGTCGTGGCTGTTACCTCTACTTCTTCCACCATGATATTGCCCTTTCCATCATCGGTTTCCACGGTTTGGGTGGTGGTCGCGGTTTCTGTCCGGTGGCTGATCTCGTTCATGGCCCAAAATATCTCTTTCAGGAGTTCTTTTTTCCCATCATCCATCGTGGCGACTTCCTGGGGATTGTCCGGGTCGGTGGTAGCTTTCACGGCATAGACGGCCAACACTTCGGGCCAGACAGCACGGGAGCCGGACAGTTCCAAGCGGTCATGGGCGGCGTTGCTCTCGATTTCTTCCAGCTTGCTCTCGTATTCCAAGTTGATCTCCCGAACAACGGTAGGCATGGTCTGGCCCGTGCCGCTGTCCTCACCAGAAAAGAAAATACCAAAGGGAGAGGCGACGATCAGGCCAATCAAGCAGATCACCACAATGGCAAGGATGGCAACCCATCCTCCAGCGGCGATAGCGGTCACCAGCGCCTTAATGGACGCAAGCAGGGCCTTTGCCGCAGCGGATGCGCCTTTTGCAGCGGCTTTTGCGGTGGTGGCGGTGGCCTTTCCTGTGACGCGGGCGGCCTGGGCGGTCGCTCTCGCGGCTCTGGCTGTGGCCTGCGCCGTCTTTGCCGTATGGTCTGCTGTCTTGATGGCGGTTTTCGCCGTGCGTGGAGCAGTCTTGGCGGTATGCTGGGCGGTTTTTATCGTTTGTTGGGCGCGTTTGATGGTGTTCTTCGTGCCCATACCTGTGTCCTTTGCGGCCTGCCCCGGAGCCTGGGCGGGCTGTTTTGCCGTTTTTACGGGGAGTTCCTTCTGCCAGGACGCTTGGACAGCGTTTGGAGTCTTGATTTGCGGCGTCCGGTCAGATGGGACTGCCTGTTTTTTGACCTGCTGCTTCCGCTCGGCCTGCTTCTTAGCAAAGGCCCGACCTCTCTCTACATAAGAGCTTGTGGTATCCGTTGGACGCTCTATGCCGGCCTGAGTGGGTGGATAATCCGCCATGCGCTTATGCTGCGGAAGGCGCTGGTGTTCTGGGGCCGTCCCTCCGTTTCGCTGCGGAGTATGCCCATCTGGGGCTATACCCTGGGCTGGTCCAGGGGCGTGGGACTGTTCAGTGGGGGCCGTATTCTCTTGACGCTTTTCTGCCGCCCACTTCTCCCGCTGGCGCTGAAACAGCTTCCGGCCCTGCCGCACCGCCGTTTTCGCGCCGGACGCGGCCACATTTGCCGCATCGTGGGCAAGGTCATCGGCGGCAAGCTCTGTCTTGTCCGCGGCATACTCATTGGGCGTGGCCTGCCGGTCATCCATCAGGGCCTCCGCGTTCTTTTTAGAACGGATGAAGGCGCTTTTCATGCGCTGGCCTACAACAGCGGACTTGTCCAGTACCTTAATGTCGTTACCCTTTTCACGGTTTTTAATTTTGCTTTTGCTCATGGCGTCACACCAACCCGTCTTTTCATCCAGCGGTGTTTCCGCTCAGCAGGGGCCACATAGTAGTCCCTGTGGCGCTGGCCCGTCCACACCTGGCCTCCGGCTATGCCATCAAAAGTAAACCCAGCGGCCCGCAGGGATGCCCCGGTTTCCGATGCTAGCGTATAGGTGATGATACGGTCATAGCCCATATCAAACCCGATACGGCAGCAGGCTCCGTAGAGCTTGGAACAGGCGTTGTCAGTCCCGTCGGTGCAGCAGCGCAGGATCTCAAGGGTCAGCCCATCGTCCAGATACCGGGCAACGGGACGGCCACAGATGGCAACGCCGCACAGACGGTCCCCATCATAGCAGGCCACGGCAAATTTACCGCCCACGGGTGGGATGCTGTGCCGGTGATACCGGCCCACATAGTCCCTTGCGGCCCGCAGGTGGCATGGCTTGATGTTCAATGGCATTTTCATCCCTCCAATCAAAAGGGGGACGGGCATCAGGCCCGTCCCCCGGAAAAGCGGCCCTCACCGGGCCGGGTGGTCATCAAGCGGTATAGCTCCGTGTTGTGCGGAAAACGATTGACGAAAGGCACCAGGGCAGAACCGTATTTAATCAGGCCGCACCCGGCATCCGCATTGGTGATATAGCTCATCTGCTCCTCGGAGATATTCAGCAGATGGGCCA
>ERZ894232.2236-NODE-2236-length-14477-cov-7.023298_pt1 | contig 14477 bp, 26 predicted proteins | sample MGYA00380296_ERZ894232 | MGnify/ENA primary metagenome ERZ894232 (study PRJEB32331, sample SAMN06328433) | human gut metagenome | biome: human gut microbiome; feature: stool | host: Homo sapiens | collected 2014-08-14 ... | reverse complement strand
ACAGCACAGCACAGCACAGCACAGCACAGCACAGCACAGCACAGCACAGCACAGCTTAAGGCGTAGGTTGCTTGCAAGTGCGGTCACAGAAAAAGACGATAACCTAATAGACCTAAACGCCTACAGCGAATCAGCCAATACATATGTACAGGACATTGCTATTGATAATGTAAAAACGTATTACGCATATGATATTAATTATATCGTCTGCTACAACAAATTTGGCAGTAATATGGGGTTAGCAACGATAGCGAGTGACGGAACGGTTGCCATGAAACCAGACACAATAATGATAAGGGTAAATATTAGCAAAAACAAAAATCCGTATTTCGGATTAACAAAGAGGTGATTAAAAAATGCACGCAAAACTACAAAATGGATTTCTGAGAAGTGCACCAAAAACGATTGTGCTTGACGGAAAATCAATCAACAATCCACTCCCAGAAGAACTGGAACAGCTAGGCTACAAGCCTGTGGTGTACACAGATATGCCTACTGAGGTTACAGAGGGCAAGCACTGGGAAACGGAGTGGGAGGAGGGAGAGACAGAGATTAGGCAGGCGTGGAAGCTTGTGGAAGACCCAGTTTATCCAGAACCAGAACCGCTCCCAGAGGAAAGAATCACAAAACTGGAAGAACAAAATCAGTTTCTCACAGAATGTCTTCTGGAGATGTCTGAGGCTGTATATGAGTAGGGGTGACTATATGGAGATACGCGCGAGACCTTCGGGTCTTATTTTTGTACGAAAAATTAGAAAGGACGATTAATATGATGGAAAAGATTTTAGTTTTATTATCAAGTAACTCATTTATCAGGATTCTGCTGATCGCAGTGACGTTGGACACGCTTCTGGGAGTTCTCCGGGCAATCAAAGAGCACAAATTCAACAGTAGTGTTGGTATTGATGGAGCTATCCGCAAGACTGCTATGCTCTTTTCAGTATGCCTTTTAATGGCTACGGATGTGATCATGCACATTAATATAGTGGGCATGATTCCGGAGCAGTACATACAGGTCATTGGCATCCAGAAGCTTGGGATCTGTGAATTCTTCTGCCTGTTATTCATTTTATACGAAGCAGTCAGCATATTAAAGAACATGACGCTGTGCGGTCTCCCGGTGCCGAAAAAGATTAAGAGATGGGTACAGAAGTTTTTGGAGGACATGACAGAAGAACTTCCGGAAGACGCAGTGGAAGAATTAAAATCAGGGAGCGAGTAATCGCTTGCTTATAATGAAAATGATTGAGCCTGGAGAGATCCGGGCTCTTTTTTGCATGGAAAGGAGAAAATATGAGTCTAATATCAAATAGTGGCCATGATGAGAATGGCGGTTATCGTGGGGGAAAAGCTGGGGATCAGACCGGCACAGAATGGTATCTGAGATCCTGGTATGACAGACCGTGGGATTGTGTGATCAGACATCCAAATTCGAAGGTCAGAGAACTGATTGCAGAACTTGCCGTGAAAGCGGCGAAGAATGACAAAATCGGGTATGACCAAGATGAAAGAGTTACATATTGGTCACAACTTCAGAAGGTTGGATATGATCCATCTAAGATAACCGTACCATGTGAGGAAGACTGCTCAGCTGGAGTGATGGCGAATGTCAAGGCAGTAGGATATCTCTTAGGTATTGAAGCGCTGAAGAATGTACCAATCACAAGCACCTGGTACATGAGAGATACTCTGAAGAATGCTGGATTTGAAATTCTAACAGCATCAAAGTATCTAAAGAGCCCAGACTATCTGAAACGTGGTGACATTCTATTGAATGATGCGAAGCACACAGCAACTAACGTAGGAGATGGAAAGTACGCAGGAGAATCAACTGGCACATCAAGCGGAACAGGAGGGAAAATAACCGTGAATGCAAGTATGCCTATATTAAAGAAAGGAATGACTGGATCAGCGGTGCGAGTATGGCAGCAGATCCTGTGCGCCGCCGGATATAACACCGCAGTAGATAGTTCATTTGGAGATGATACAGAAGAAAAGACAGAAAAATTAGAAAAAGCAAAAGGAATCACGAAAGATCCGAATCAAGTAGGACCGGCAGCGTGGAAAGCTGGACTGGAAATTCTATCAGCAGAGAAAACATTCTAAAAACTGATCGATGGCAGCAGTTGACAACGACACAAGAAATATGATAAGATTCAACATGTCTCATTTGTGTCTCAGATGGGACCTTAGAAACGGTGCGAATTCAATACATAGAGGGCGTTTGGATAATTTGACTTTTAATCAAGTTGTCCGGGGTTCGAATCCCCGCACGCTCACTGAAAAGAAAGCGCATACCGTAACAGGTGTGTGCTTATTTTTTCTATTATTAGCCCTGCTGAATGAGAGCGCAGAGCGTTGAATATTTATATTGTATATGCGGATATGGCGGAATTGGCAGACGCGCCAGACTTAGGATCTGGTGTCACCGACGTGCAGGTTCAAGTCCTGTGATCGAGAAAAAACCAAGGATGAAAAAGTAACATGTAAGCAATCCTTACAAGTTGTAGGAGGTGAGATGTAATGCTGGAATACCCGAAAGAAGTAATGAAGACATCAGAACTGGTAGAGATGGGATTCCCGGAGCAGATGCTCCTGAATGCCTACCGGGTAAAAGGTCAGACCTTTGCCCAAAAGGTGAATCCTACCAAGAGGAACAGCTCGATCATATTTTTTACAAAGCAATTTGAAAAATGGCGAGAGGAGCAACAGAGAATTGAAAACAGATCAGTTCAGAGAGGGTTCTATTAAACACGATTGCCATGACTGCAAACGCTATATGCGCTGCAATATGGTTGATCGCAAGAGAAATGAGAGGTGTGCAGATTATGAAGAGAAGAAGAGTGCGAAAAATCGGATATAGCATGATTACAGCCGGAATGCTGGCAGGATGGTGTGTATGTGGTGTTTATGAGAGGTCTAATCCGAATGTATCACTCTGGCCGTACATTATTGCACTTCTGATCTGCATGGGAGTGACACTGATCGGAGATCAGGTAAGGAAGAGAGGTGAGGACTGGTGAAAGAAAAGATGTTTGAAGCCGCTGTAAAGCAGCGGAAGAGATATGAAATGCTGTCACCTGGCACATTGAGCCACCAGATCGAGCGGGAGAAGTTCGAAATGTTGTGGACCATTATCATAGATGCCGGATACGGCGTGGAATATGAAAGCTATGAAAGAATTCATTCATAAGCATAAGGAGGAAAGAAAGATGATTAAAGCAGAAAACGGACAAGTTGAAGTCAGTGGAAGAAAAAAAGAAATCGAGAGAGATCTTATAGGGATTATCCGCACAATAAATATTTCGTGTACGGAAAAAGGGCAGAGCAAAGAAAAAATCAGACAATATGTGATGGATGCCGTAGAGGTTGGATTGGAAAGCACATCTCAAGAGATACATATGCACGTGGGACCCGAGGAGCTTTTTGAGATGATGATGGAAGAAATGCTGAAAGATCTGGAGAAGGATAAAGAATGAGACGATTCAGCGAAGAACATGATCTGAGTCTATCAGATCTGAAGACTATCATATTCGATCGTGGGCGTAAAGAACTGGAAGCTTACACTCATGCCAAGGAAAGAGGATATTCCGATTATGATGTGGAGAACCAAAGACTCCGGTACATAGCGATCTGGGTTGTGATCGAAGAAGCAGGTCTGGAAGAAGAGTTCGGACATTGGAAAGTGCAGAAATAAAAAAACACATCCGTTAGAGCGGATGTGTCCGTAGCTAGGCTACAAGATGTAATACATAAAATACCTACATATATATTACATCTTGTAGTCCTAAATGTCAAGTAAATGCGGGGTGAAATGCCCCGTAAAACACTCGTTAAGAATATTAAAGTTAGGACAGAAAAGAAGATGTATATCCAGAAATATCAGACCTTCCGGAAGGGTGACGTGATTGATTATATCGAGATCCCAGATGGAAGATATGGGGCACGGGGATTGCCCCGGATGAAAAAGAAGAAACCCACGAAAGAACAGATAGCAGAGATTAATAAGCAGAATAAGGAGCGGAGATGCCGTGCATACCTGATGGAGTATTTCTGTCCAGGAGACACGTTCGCCACATGGACCTACAGACCTAGTGCCAGACCGCCGGACATGAAGTCAGCTCTAAAGGATTTTCAAAAGTCAATCCGGAAAGTCCGGGAGGAATACAAAAAAAGAGGATATGAGTTGTTTTGGATCCGGAATATCGAAAAGGGAACTCGCGGAGCTTGGCACATCCATCTGGCAGTGAATGCCATACCGGGAACAGCAGAGATCCTGAGGAAAGCCTGGACAAAAGGTGGCATCTACATAGAGACCATCAGAGACTCGGAGAAATTCGGAGATGACGACATGACCAGGTTAGCCGCTTATCTGACAAAGGACGCGAAAATGGGAGATAAAAAAGACGATGGATCCAGGGAAAAACCAAGACTCAAAGAATCAAGTTACGGTCATTCCCGGAATATGCAGCTCCCACCGGTGCGAAAGCGCAAGCTGCAGCATTGGAAAAAAGAGGTCAAACCGAAAAAAGGATACTACATAGCACGGATCTGGGAGGGCATCAATCCATACACCGGATTTAAGTACCGCAGGTACACCATGATCCGGATAGAAAGGAGACACGATGATGAAGGTTCAGATCTACGTCACCACCACTCTGGCAGGTCCCGCCGTAAAAGACGGAAACTACGGAGCTGTCGTGGAATACATCACACCAAAGGGGCATAAAGAGATCCGCACTGTGACAGGGTTTGAAAAAAACACGACATGGCATCGAAGTGTCATCCTTGCCACGGTAAAAGCATTGAACATTTTGAAGGTTCCCTGTTCGGTTGAGGTCTACACGACATCCAATTTCGTGACGAACACGCTAAATTCGGGAAATGTAGAGAAGTGGAAACGTGCAGAGTGGCGTAAGTCCTCTGGCAAAGAGGTCAAAAACAAAGAATTATGGCAAGAATATGCTGATTTCGCGGAGCGTCACAAAATCCACGCCACACGCAGTAAAAATAACGAATATGTACGCTTGCTCATGAAAATGTTCAAAGAAGATTCTAATAGTAAATAGCAAAACGGCATGGAAATGCCGATAATCCTTAAAAATACAGAATGGGAGAGGTAATGAATGTGATTAAAAATAAAGAGGAAATATTACCGGATCTGATCAAGAAATACGAATCCGGTAAAACACTGCTGGAGCTGGGACATGAATATAAGCTTGCTCCAAAGACGATAAGCGGATGGCTAAAGGCTTGCGGCGTGAAAATGCGTATCAGCGGCAGCAGAAAGATAGAAATCGATAGAGAATTGCTTCAAAGAATGGCAGATGAGGGAATGTCGCAGGTAGAGATATGCGAAAAATTAAACATATCAACCAGCACAATGTCCGTCAGAATGAAAGAATACGGCATCAAGATCAACCGGGATGCCAGGAAGAAACGGAAAATAGAAGAAGAGCCTATGGAAGAAGAACCGGTGATTAAACCAGGCAAACAAAAAAAGAGATGCGGATCCTGTGTATTTAGAGCCGCAAGAAACGCAGTCAATGGCTGTAATTATTCATCGATCATCGAAAGATGCCGATTGCAGAAGCCGGAAGAATGCACCTTTTACGAAAGGGGAAGACGCATCGACCCAAAAAGCGCGCGAGCGAGTAAAAAGAGAGCGGAAGTATGGGCAGAGTTGGAAAAGGCAGGAGGTACAGTATGAAATATTCACATACATCCGGAAAGCAGCAGGTAAGGATGGCACAGAAAAAGCCGGGAAATATGTATAAATTCATCATGGGCGGCACAAAAGGGAAACGCCGGGTGATCAAAAGAGGAAAATAGATTTTTCAGAAAGGAGCGGAACTCTGGCCAGAGTAATGATATATCGGTTTCTTTAGAAAAATGGATTACATAGAATTTTTAAAAACTAAGATAGAACTTGCACCGGAAAGCGGATTTGAAGTAGACCGGTCAAAAATAAACAAAGCATTGAAACCGCATCAGGCAGATGCAGTAGCTTGGGCGTTACGTGGTGGCAGAAGGGCGCTGTTCGAGTCTTTCGGACTTGGAAAGACCGTACAGGAGATAGAGTTTTGTTACCAGGCAATCAAAAAAGAGGGCGGTAAGGCTCTGATTGTACTGCCTTTGGGAGTAAAACAGGAATTTACGCAGGATGCCGTGAACGTATTAGGTTATGAAAAACCGAAATACGTCCGTAACATGCAGGAGGTAAAAGAAGCCTCCGAGAAGATTCTGCTGACCAATTATGAACGAGTGAGAGATGGCGACATAGATCCATCCTATTTCACGGCCACATCACTGGATGAAGCGAGTGTGTTAAGATCATTCGGCTCCAAGACATACCAGACGTTTCTGGACAAGTTTAAAAGCGTGAAGTATAAGCTGGTGGCGACCGCCACTCCGAGCCCGAACCGGTATAAAGAGTTAATCCACTATGCCGGTTATCTGGAAGTTATGGACACCGGACAGGCATTGACCAGATTTTTCCAGAGGGATTCCACCAAAGCGAATAATCTGACGCTTTATCCGAACATGGAAGATGAATTCTGGTTATGGGTAAGCTCTTGGGCGCTATTTATCACACGCCCATCAGACCTCAATCCGAAATATTCCGATGATGGCTATGAATTACCGCCATTAACGGTAAACTGGCATGAATTACCGATCAAATACGGTGATGCCGTGGAAAAAAATGGACAGATCTCATTATTCAACGAAGCGGCAGCAGGGCTCAAAGAAGCCGCACAGGTAAAAAGAGAGTCCATTGATACGAGAGTAGCGAAAATGAAAGAGATCGTGGAAGCTTCGCCAGAGGATCATTTTGTATTATGGCATGATCTGGAATCCGAGCGGCATGCAATCAAGAAAGCACTTCCGGAAGTAGTAGAGATCTACGGATCCCAGGATTACGAGACTAGGGAGCAGAGAGTCATTGACTTTTCACAAGGAAGAACAAGATTATTTGCCACCAAAAAGTCAATTTCCGGATCCGGCTGCAACTTCCAGAGATATTGTCACCGAGAGATATTTCTGGGCATTGATTATGAATTTAATGATTTTATCCAGGCAATTCACCGTTGCTATCGTTTTTTGCAGACCGAACAGGTCGTGATCGACATCATCTACATGGAGAATGAGCGTGAGATCAAGGATGCGTTGGTGGAGAAATGGAAAAATCACAACCACATGGTGGAAAAGATGATTGAAATTGTGAAGAAATACGGATTATCGTCTGCGACCATGGAAAAGAGATTAGAGCGAAAGATGGGAGTGAAAACCGTGAGAGTAAATGGCAAGAATTACACCGCCGTACATGATGACTGCGTAGAAGAGACCAGAAGAATGGAATCCGATAGTGTGGATCTGATACATACCTCCATTCCGTTCGGGAATCATTATGAGTATTCGGAAAATTATAACGATTTTGGTCACAACCAGAACACGGAGCGATTCTTTGAGCAGATGGATTATCTGACACCGGAACTTCTGAGAGTCTTGAAGCCTGGAAGGGTGGCAGCAGTCCACGTAAAGGACCGTGTATTATTTGGCAATGCAACCGGCACTGGGATGCCGACCATCGAACCGTTCCACGCATTGTGCATCGAACACTATATGAAGCATGGCTTCCAGTATTTCGGCATGATCACGGTTGTTACGGATGTAGTAAGAGAAAATAACCAGACCTACCGGCTGGGATGGACGGAGCAGTGCAAGGACGGCTCAAAGATGGGCGTAGGATGCCCAGAATACATTCTGCTTTTTCGGAAGTTACCAACCGACCGTTCGACAGCTTATGCGGATGAACCCGTGAAAAAGAGCAAAGAGGACTATACAAGGGCACAGTGGCAGATTGATGCACATGCCTATTGGAGATCATCAGGCGACCGCCTGATCACGAAAGACGAATTGAAAGAGATTCCGGTAGACAACCTGCAGAAAGTCTATAGAGAGTTTTCCAGAGAGACAGTATACGACTATGCTGATCATATAAAACTCGCGGAAGATCTGGACAAAGAAGGGAAACTTCCGGCTGTATTCATGGTGGTAGCTCCGGGTTCCTGGAATCAGATGGAAGTATGGGATGATATTAACCGCATGAGAACATTAAACACAGATCAGAGCCGGAGAAGAAAGCAGATGCACGTCTGCCCGCTTCAATTGGACATCGTGGAAAGAATCATCAACCGGTACAGTAATGAGGGAGATTTGGTCTATGATCCATTCGGAGGACTGATGACAGTTCCGATGATGGCAGTAAAGATGCACCGGAAAGGCTACGGCTGCGAACTGAATCCGGATTACTTCCGGGACGGCGTGGGATATCTTCAGGAAGCGGAAAATGAGATAGAGACACCGACATTATTTGATTTTATGGGAGAGCAGGAATGAAAAAGGGAAAATGGCAGCAGGACGGATGCACATTGCTAAGAGGGCGAAGCTGATGAGTGATTTAATGTTTCCGAAACCGAAATGGAAAAAGAAGAAAAAAAGACATCCACCGTCTATATTACCGTCAGATAAGCATATCTGCTTCTTGTGTGCCAGGAACGGTGATTACAGCTATAAGCAGACGGAAGAACATCATGTATTCTTTGGCGAGGGATTGCGAGATAAAAGTGAAGAATATGGATTTAAATGCCGCTTATGCTTAGAACATCATCGAACAGGACCAGAAGCAGTGCACAACAACGAGGAAACCAGAGATTATTTATGCAGAATATTCCAGGAAGAGTACGAGAAAACGCATACACGTGAGGAATTCATGAGAATTGTGCAAAAAAATTATTTATAGCAATATATCACACCCTCCGGGAGACCGGAGGGAAGAAAGGAAAAGCCATGGATATAAAAATGACATACACAAAGGCAGCAGACATCCTGGAACAGCATAAAGACTGGGGATGGAATGGGTTAACCACGAAAGCCATAGACATGGCGATTGAATTACTCAGAAAAGAGGCAAAGAAAAATGGCGAAGGTAGATAATTATATAGCCGGCCGTGAGGACGGATTACAGTTAGCTTTAAATATTGTCAAGAAAAAGGGAGTGAAGGGACTGGAAGATGAAATCAGATTCCGGAATGCTACAAAGATCCATACCCTACTTGACAAAAAAAGTTTGGAAATCGCAACCCAGAAGATAAAAGAAATGACCGTAGATACGGTAACAGTACTAAGCGTAGCGGTACTACGGGATGAATTCGAATTCGGAAAGAAACGATGTCAGAGATATATCGACCGGATGAACCTAAAAGCAGAATGTCTGACGGAAGGATTTGTCAAATGGAATGAAATTGTAGAAGACATCGATAATGATATGGGAATCCGGTTAAGAATCAGGAGGAACGACTAACGATATGGCGCAACATTATAAAAAAAGACAAAGGATAGCAAGGAAGAATGCAATTCGGAATCTTATGGATCAGGGAATGACGAATATTGAGATTGCGGAAAAATTAAACATCCCAGAATCAACAGTAAGCTGGCACAGACGCACATACAGAGCTGATAAGGCGGTAGAATCTGCACCGAATGCAGACAGACACCTCTGTAAGACCTGTAAATATAAGGCAAAAGGCTCTGGCTGTGATTACTTCTGCAAGACAGACAAAGTCAGAGGATGCGATCCGGAATATTGTAATAAATGGGAGGAGAAGTAATGGTCAAAGTACTTATGATGGTGACAGCACTCGTACATGTTTTAATTACATCCATGGTATCAAGTGACATGGCAAAGGCAGCAGCCAGAGGAGAAAGAATCGCAGGATTGAGCCTAAGTATAGCGTTTGAAGCACTTACGGCAATTTTACTGGCAACAGCGGCGTTAGCGAGGTGAGAAAATGAAAAATAGAGAGAAATATGCAGAAGAGTTATTAAACGTAGCGTGCGCAGGAAAGAGAGCTGCGATTGACAAACAGACAATGCAGATTAGAGGCTGCGAAGGGCTTTCGTGCGGGAATTGTCTGTTTAGTTGCGGCGATTGCGATACAAAACTAGCAGAATGGGCAGAATCAGAATACGTTGAGCCGGTGAAGATCTCGAAAAGAGACAGGACGTTTCTGGATTATATTGAAGGGTATAAATATATTGCAAGAGATGGTGACGGAGAATTATACGTATATATAACTAAACCAAAAAAGGGCTATGGAATTGGGCAGATGCTCGTTTCAAAAGTCTTGCAGGACTGGATATTGATTTACCGATGGTCAAATGGTCAGATGATGAACCGTGGAAGATTGAGGATTTGAAAAAGTTGGAGGTGTGTGATGAATATGGCGAAGATATTTAAAATCAGCGGATATCTGGTGGATCCGGACGATTTGTATAGATTAAGCGAAATAGAAGCCGGTATCAGCTACGTCCTTGACGGCATGGTGCATCAGCATATCCACGTAGAAGAATCGGATATTGGAAAATGGGATGATGAAAGCCCACTTAACTATGATAACTGCGATCTTGCGGAATGCGAGAAGTATTTCAAGCGTAAAATCCCGGTTGATAACGATCGGAATGTTATAGCAGGACAAGTATACAGACATTTCAAAGGACATATAGTTAAAGTTTTGCACATAAGCCAAGACACAGAAGCACCGGGACAGTTTTACGTAGTCTATGAATGCGAAGACGGATCTGTATGGAGCAGACCTTACGGAATGTTTGTTAGCGAAGTGGATCACGACAAATATCCGGATGTGAAGCAGAAATACAGATTCGAACTGGTGGAAGATGCAGCGGAAAAAGAAGAGTTCGGAAGATGGGTTCCATGCAGTGAGAGACTGCCTAAAAAACCTATAATTGGCGAAGATGGCTATTTGGTTCAGCTATCATGCGTTGCACAACCGTTTTCGGCGTATTGGGATGGATTCAAATGGACGGACGAAGAAGAAAAAGTGTTGCTTCCTATTGCCTGGATGCCATTACCAGAGCCATACAGGGAGGTGTAGGAAATGAGAAGCTATAGTATAGAGTTGCCTAGAGGCGTAATCGTAGATGTTTTTAACCTGCCTAAAGACTTTGAAGAACAGATAATAGAGTCATTTAAAGGCTATACGGAAGAAACAGCAAAAGAATACAGGTATTGTGACAAGCTTGGATATATTGATTGTTGTGTGCAACATCTGAATGGTGACAAGCGTTCTTACGATATCGTAAACAAAATGGTTGAAGGACGTATTCTTTGTGAGTGGAGAGAACACGGAGAAATCATTGAGGAAGATGATATTTACTGTTTTGAGTTTATGGAAGAGTGCTATGACAGAGGAAAAAAAGATGCAAGGCTGTGTTCACACTTCGGCAGTGACGATCACCATATTTACGATCAGATTCAGAAAGTGCTTGTAAAAGTAATTACAATCGTAATGAATTATGAGGAGTAAAAAAATGGATAGATTAAAAAGATTATCAATCGTCTTGTTGGCATCCCTGGCATTAACCGGATGCGCTGAGAAGCAGGAAGTGAAAGAACCGACACCGATCACGGTGGAAAAGCCAAACGTCAGAGATACCGTAGCTTTCAAGCGTGAGGTATCGGCAAGGGTTGAAGAGATCCTGTCCGGAGATATTACTGTCACGGTATATCTGGATGATGCAGAGGACTTCTGCTACCGTGGACAGATTAAGGTAGTGAATAATGGATCAGATGGAACGGATCCGATTATATTTATCTACGCCGACCGGAAAGAATCGGAGAGCGAATGGTATTGACGGTACTGGAATACTTGGAACAGATAGGAATTAATATAAGGGGAGTGGTCGCCGATGGACAAGAATGTGTTAATAGAATACGCAGATATGAAGATGGAGATCAAGGATCTCCGGAGCCGGATTGAAGACAAACAGAATAGAATTGATAAGCTGCATACTACAGTAATGTCTGATACGGTGACCATGGGAAAGAAGGGACGGAAGTCACTCGGAACCGTAAAGGTGACTGGAATACCAGACGGCATTATAACCAGAATGGAGACGGCTTTAGAGAAGAACCGGAAGCTCTTGGAGTTGAGAGAGGTAGAACTGCTGGAACTTCAGAATGACGTAGAGGAATACATAGAGACCATCCCAAAGAGCGAGATGCGGACGATATTGAGAGTGTACTATATCGATGACATGACATGGAACCAAGTGGCAATGCAGATGAATTACCTGCGACCATCCAACAAAGAGAAATATACAGCGGATGCCTGTAGAATGAAACATAACAGATTTTTTGAAAAAATTTGAAAAACGTTCGCTCGCGTTCGCTAAAAAAATGTTATAGTGTAAAAAACAAAAAGTGTATGGTGATACGAAGATGGTAGCAGATGACAGTCTACTCCATTTTTTTCTACCGAAAGGGCGAATGGAAACTCTATCGCAGGAAGCATTCGCAGAAAACTTAATCAGTGAGGGATGAGACGATGCCGTGATTGCGATAGTCGGCAAGTAGCTGATGCACGCTGGAAGTAATGAATTGACCGCAAGGGAGGTCTTAGGTAGTTTATAAAGCGTAAATAAGATGGCAGCAGGCAGGAGCTTGGCTGCCTTTTGTTGTGCAGAAAAGAGTGAATGATATGGGAAACCCCAGAAGTGCAAATGGGAACCTCAGACGCAAGCACCGGGCAAGGTTGAAGGCTATAGGCGGAGAGTGTGGAATATGCAGAGGAAGACTAGGACCAATACATTATGATGAACCAAGCGACCGCGATCATCCGCTATCGTTTGTGATTGATGAGATCAAGCCGGTATCGAGATGGAGAGAGTTTGGCTATGCATCCAAAGAGGCGGCAGCGCAAGACTGGAATAATCTGCAACCGGCTCACTACTGTTGCAATGCAGTGAAAGGAAATAAAACGATGAAAGAAGTGACTGGAACACGAAAAAAGAATGACATAAATATTGTTGATGGTTTATGGTGACAACAGGGTGGCTACGTCACCCTCCCTTGGCCGTGGGCGACCCCAAACCGTCCAGCGCCGATTTACACACAGGGAATTTTTGAAAGGTGGATTAAGGTGGGCAGAATTAAGAAAATGTCTACGGTGACAACGTCAGGATCACGACTGGAACAGTTGAAGAATCTGTCGAAAGTCCTGGCGAAACAAATAGATGATTGCAATAATGACATGATTATTGGTCCGAAGTACCTCCCACAGCTTTCAAAACAATACAGAGAGACGATCAAAGAGATTGAAGAGATTGAGGGAGTTGACAGAGAAGATGACGAAATCGGTGAAATCCTCTCAGCAAGGAAAGCTGATGGGAAGCCAGACGCCGTCCGTTAGAATAGTTCCGGAGTATGATTACACAGACGGAGCTGATGCAGTGAGAATACTTGCGGTTGGAAAACTGGTTGTAGATCCATGGCAGAGCGAAGTGCTGAATGATTGGATGGGCCGCACTAATGAAGATATCTGGTCAGCACCGACATGCGGATTATCTGTGCCGAGGCAAAATGGAAAGACACTGGACACTTCCGGACGAATAGCATCTGGAATGGTCATGTATTCGGAATGGGTGATCTATACAGCACATCTTCAGAAGACGGCAACAGAGACTTTTATGGAATTGAAAGGATTGTTTGAAAGCAGGGGGCTAAGAAAGTATGTAAAAGAAATCAAGGCAGCACTCGGAAGAGAACAGATCATATTAAAAAATGGCGGAAGGGTGGTATTTGTAGCACGTACCAGGAATGGCGGTCGAGGTTTGCATGGCGATTGCCTGGTATTTGATGAAGCGCAGGAGCTGACATCGGAACAGCAGGCATCTTTTTTGCCAGCGATATCAGCATCCAGGAATCCGCAGACAATATACCTCGGAACGCCACCAGATGAAAACTGCACAGGTACGGTGTTTAGGAAGATAAGGGAGCGAGCAAAGAATGGAGAGAGTAGTTCGACAGCTTGGTCGGAGTATTCCGTGGAAGAAATCGGAGACGTGACTGACAGAAACCGATGGGCAGATTGTAATCCGGCTCTTGGAAGACGAATGACAGAAACGACCATAGCTGCAGAGTGCGAGCAGATGGATGAAGATACATTTGCGAGAGAGCGACTTGGGTGGTGGTCTCCAATCAATAATGATCAGGACTATGCCATTAATAAAGCCAAATGGGAGCAATGTGCATCAGAGATGAAAAAACCGGAGGGGAAAACAGCTTATGGAATTAAATTTGCCGCCGATGGTTCGATGGTGGCATTATGTGGAGCGGTTTGCCCGGATGATGGACCGGCACGTATTTCGCTGATTGAGATCAAGGCAACCGACAGAGGGATCCAGTGGCTTGCGGACTGGCTGAATCAGAGATACACGAAAGCGTCCTGCGTGGTGATTGATGGTCGAAATGGCGTTGATTTTCTGATCGACAAGATAACATCGGTCTGGAAATATAAGAAATCAATCATAAAGCCATCAGCAAAAGATGTGATAGCAGCGGCGAGCCAACTGGTGCAGGAAGTTAATGAATATTATGATTTCATTATCATTCCCGG
>ERZ894232.2221-NODE-2221-length-14644-cov-9.332305_pt1 | contig 14644 bp, 23 predicted proteins | sample MGYA00380296_ERZ894232 | MGnify/ENA primary metagenome ERZ894232 (study PRJEB32331, sample SAMN06328433) | human gut metagenome | biome: human gut microbiome; feature: stool | host: Homo sapiens | collected 2014-08-14 ... | reverse complement strand
AGGTATAGATAATAAGTGATGCCATCTGCACCGAACCTGCCTTTTAAAATCTTGATTTTGCGGTCCGAGAAAAAATCCACATCCAAAGAAAAGTATTCCAAGCCTTCCTTTTGTGGACGTGCCATACTTTACCTCTTTCTGACCATATTAAAACGGGAGGTCTCCCTCTTCCTCTGGAACTTCGGTGAAGTCTTCGGGAGCTCCCGAAGAATAAGTGATTGGGGGATAGTTCTTTGTATCCGCTGCCGGTCCCTGCTTCTGTGAGTTGTCCCCTGCAAAATACGCCTGAGATACCAAAACCTCTACTGCCTGCCGCTTGTTGTCGTTCTTGTTCGTATAGTTGCGGACCTGAATCGAACCTTCCAGTGCAATCATCTTGCCTTTGGAGAAGTACCGGCTGATGAACTCTGCCGTCTGTCTCCATGCAACGCAGTTGATGAAGTCTGTCTGTTTGTCTTTGTTGCCGCTGTAATTGCGCTCAACCGCTACCGTGAACGATAGCACAGAAAGGTCACTCGTTGTTTTCTTTAACTCTGGGTCAGCGGTCAGCCTCCCCATTAAAACTACCCTGTTCAGCATTCTATTTCCTCCATTTCAGGATTTTGCAAAGCTGTTCATCCAATCTAATGCCCTGCAAATGATATTTTTCGTCGAAGCTCTTTTGCCCCATCTGGTCTACCTCCTGATGATGCTGTCGGCATAACGGCTCAACCAACTGCCCTAGGTGGTGCATCTTCCTGCGGTCTCGCCCCATGCCTACTCGCTCCACTTCGTGAATGTCTGCCTTTTTGCCACAAACAGCGCATCTGCGATTGGCAACGCAGGCATATAGATATTTTTCTATATCCTCGCACTGCTCCAAAAGGCTGACCTTGCAAGTAATGGCATTGGTAACACAAAAGTCAATCAGGTGAGTGATGAAGTTTCTTGCTGTTGTCATGTCTGCATCGGACAGGCTAAAGTATTGTGTTCCGTCCTCCTGCTGGGATATAAAATCGTACTTCATCAATTCTTTCAGTTCCTGCGGCTCGTAGCCCGTCCAGTCGGCAATATCGCGGATAAGAGCATAAACCTTGCGCCTTTGTACCGCACTGATTCTCCGACCGTCCTCGACCCTCACAGAGCACTCTGTGACGCTATGAGTTTTAATGTATTCCGAATCGGAAAAAGGGACAATGAGAGTTAAAGCCTGCCCGTCATAGTCCTGTATGTACCCTGAAAGCCATCCTTCCTCCATTGTCCCTATCCTCCTTTTGCTTTATCGTTCCGGCGGCGGTTCCAGCCCTGCGAAGAAATCATCCTCGATGTTGTTTCCGGTCGGAATCTCTGTTGACTGTGCCTCGTATACCGGAGCCTGTGCAGGCTCAATCGGTGTCGTATCGTTATCTACATACTCCGGTGTGCCATCATCCCGGATAGCTGCCATATCGTTTTCCATCGCCATCTGAAGTTCCGTAGACATGATGCCCCATTTGGAAATCAGCTGGCGCAACATCGTTTTGTATGCCATAGCATCAAAATCCTTGTACCAGAAAGAGGAGTATTTCCACATATCTTTTTGAGGAACTTCCCCTCTTAAAATTCTTTGGTGTGCTTCTGCACTGTATGCCTGCGAGTATTGGTCAGCGTGCGATTGCATCTTTTCGTAGCTCCAATACATTGCCTTCTGGAACCCATTCAGATACTCAAACATGGCATAGTAGCCAATCGTCTTTGCCTGCTCCCTCTCACGCTCATCCTGAATAATTTCTACCTCGATTACCTCGTTGAGAGGATCAAAGTGTTTCAGTTCCCCTTCTTTGATGGCAATCACATTGATTTTTTTGTAATATCCAGAGCGGATTGCAAGCTGAATATAACCTTTGTAGCCAAGCTGGAACTGAGCGATTACCGCTAAAACATTGCCGTTTCTGTCCTTCTTTTTATACGGCACCATGTAATACTGTCCCAGTTGAGGAGAAGGGGAAAGATTCAAAGCCTCGCCCAGGAACGCACAATTCAGGATAGACATTGATTCGCATTCCTGCAGCGCCGGGGAGTTGGTAACTGCGGAAAGGATAGCGGTCATGAACCGCTGTCCGCCTTTGCCACCAATTACTTCATTGATTTTCTTTTTGATTGCATCCTGCGTTAAAAACACGCTGAACGACGGCTGTTTTTTCTCACCTTTTACCAAGCTATTTGCCATTACTCAACCCTCCCGCATCGAATGTGATTGCGAATCAGAAATTCTCTAAGCGCCTGCTTTTGTGCCGGTGTTACCCATACACGAAAATCCAGAACTTGAAGGTCTGGCTGTGCGCTGATTTTGGGTTCTTCTGCGATTCTTTCCGGCTCAACTTCTGGTTCAACCGCTACTGGTTGCGGCTTTACTACTACCGGCTCAGCCTGCTGCTTTTCCAGCCTAGCTTTCGCTTTCTGAGCTTCTTCGTAGCGGTGCTTTTCTCCCATCGCCGCACTCATGTCCAGCGTATCCAAGTAGGTGGAAATCATCTGTTCGGTGCAGGGTAGCTGCATTGCTACGATAATACTAATGTCGTTGTGGGTTTTGCGGATAGCTTCCAAAATCTCACGCTCAATATCCTTTACCGGATAGGTGGCATTGAGCCAACGCTCATTCCATATTTTTGCAAGAGGCAAGATTTCTTCTAATTCCCCGATGTTTTCTGCAAAGAAATTCTCAATTTCCTGCCGCTTCTCCTGCTTTTTGATTTCGTCAAAAGCCTTGATTTGTCTGTCGATGGCGCTGATCGGAGCATCCACCATCTGTTCCAGCTCTTTCATCTTGTCCTCAAACTCGGTAAGGGGCTGATTCCACTGGCACTTTACAGAGTTTCTACTGTCGGAAAGAGCAGTTTTAAATTTGTTAAGGTTTGCTCTGTCTGCCTTTGCTTCTTTGATTCCGCCCTCTGTAACTACCATGTTCCGATAAACCTGTAATTTGCCTGCCAGCTCCTCTTTGATTTCCTCGAAGTTGAAGCTGATTTGCGGCGGGATAACCTGCTCGATTGAAGGTGTCAGTCTGACTTCCATTCCTTGTTCCTCCTTTAAATCTCCGGCAAAATCAACGCCGGTCTGACTTTGGTTTGTACCGCCTGCCAAAAGGCGATTTCTTTTTCTTTTAAGTAAGCAATATCCTCCAGCATATCGCATCGCTCGAAGCGGTAGTGACGGACTGTTGCCTTTCAGCCATACTCGCTGCGTTCCCGGATTCTGGTTTTCAGGATTGCAAACTCATATCCTGTGGAGAGCATCTGGTGGACAATCTGCGCATAGTAATAATCCGGTATCTGTCCATTCCACTTTTTCCAATCAACAGAGCGTCGGATTTCGGTAGTTTTGATTTCCAAAATCCCCTTCCTGCCATTCTGGTCGGTAAGTTCTCCATCCAGTGTTGCAAAGATAAACGGGCAGTCCGGCTCGTTTGCTTTCATGCCAAATTCATCATAATCAACATGGAATTGTGGAAAATCCAGCTCAAACAGCCTTCTGATAGCCGCTTCCGATTCCTTCCCGAATCGAACAACCTCTTTGTCCGAAATGTCCTCCGGCTCTGCGATTCCGGTTTTTTCTTCCCACAGCTGCACATTGCTTTTCCAAGGGGAGATTCCAAGGACGCTGGCGGCATCGCTGCCGCCAATCCCTTTCCGCCGTGCCTTGAGCCAATCTGTCCGATTATCTACCAACATAGCCTGTCCCTCACAAAATCTGTGTAATCGTCTGATGCAAAGCAAAACTCACGGTCGCTCTCCTCGATGTCGTGTGCGTGGTACTCCTTATGCATCTGCTTTGCTTGTAAGTAAGCCAGCCGCATGACTTCTTTCCTCTGCTGGTCGCTCATGTCGTTTTCCCAGTAGTCAGCGGAGCGTTCATCCAGATTTTCGGAAATAAAGTCTTCTGTGAAATCTTCTGCATGGCTTTTGCTGTACTCTTCGATGTACTCCTTTAGGCAGTCGTCGCAAATCGGATTGCCATCCAGATGGGTGATCCTCTCTTCACTGCATCGCTCTCCGCACTGGGAGCAAACGATTCCTTGCGGTTCCCTGCACTGTGCATCGTAGCGCTCGTTTTCGCTTGTCCAATCTCTCACGTCATTTTTCCTCCCTTGCATTTTTTAATAAAATGGTGTACAATGGGAAAGAACTAATTCCTTTAGTTCCCGTATACGGAAAGGTTGGTCACTTCGGTCGGTGGAACAACCTTTCCGTTTGCTTTTGCTCGGCTCTGACGCTTCGTCAGGGCTTTTTCTTTTTGCATGGAAAACCATGTCGTTAAGCCATAAAGCCCGCACAGAACCAGCAGAAACAGGCTTGGCAGTGCGATTAAGTACATCAGTTCAAACATTACTCTACCTCCTTAAACTCTGTTTACTTCGATGCTCTCCAGCACCTTTCGGGTGTAGCCGGTTTCGTGGATGCCCTGCTTCCAGAGCCGCTTTGCTCCGCCCTCGCCGAGATTGTACGCCATCAGGCTGTCCGTCAGGCTGTACTTTTCAAGATAACCACCAAGGATAAATGCCCCTGCTTGGATGTTTTGCTCCGGGTCGGTGAGGTCGGTGGTTCCGATATTGCTGCTGAGGTACTCCATGTTGATGGTGTGTATCTGCATCAGCCCGTAGCAACTGCCGTTTTGAGCATCCACCTGATATCCGCTCTCCACCTCCATCACTGCATACAGCACATCCGGCAGGACACCATACTCCTCACAAGCAGCCAGCGCCACATCCTGCAGCTCGTGGCTGAGCGGAATGTCACGGTACTTATCCACCTCTGGGACCTTGACCGTAATCGTCAGTCTGCAAGTCACAGGCTCTACCATTTCTATCTGTTCTTCCTGCGCCAACGTCAGAATCGGCTCTGCTGGCGGCGCGTCGTGGATCACATCCCTCTGCTCGCAGCTGCTTAGCAACAGGCACAGGCAGAGGGCAAACAACATTCGTTTCAATTTATCGGACTCCTTACAATGCTTTAAGTTGATTGATTCGTCTGGCTGCTCGGAAAGCATTATCAGTAAGTTGCCTCTGCCATGCTCCCTGAGATGGTGCCCAACGGAAACCTTCAGCTTTCAGATCTTCTCGCAGTTCTTCGTTCGGCTTGTCATCAAAAACGATCTGCAACCGGTTAAGCTCAGAATTTACAACCACTTTGCCACCTTCAAATTCCCAGCCTTCCGGCGCTGGTTCTTCTTGACGTTTCCTCAGCTCTTCCACACGTTGCTTTACTCGCCGGATATTTGCATTGTTGTTAGATAACAGATATGATGCAAACGGCTTATCCTCAAGATGCCACTCTCTTGACATTTCTGCTTTGAGTTTATGTATCGTCTGTTCCGACACGAACGGGCAGCCGTCAAGTGTTTTGTGTTTGCGATAGTAGGCATTGACATCCTTCATGATCTGCTGTTCCATTTGCAGGTCAGACAGCTTTCTTTCCAGCTTCTTGAGCGCCTGTGGATCATCCGAACTGATACCGCCCATGCCGGTGCTGCGGATTTTATCAAGCAACCCCTCAATGTTGCGATACTCTTCGTAGTTTCGATCACGTGCTGCGTTCTGTTTAGCTTTCTTCCCTACGGGGAAATTACTCCCGCCTGAAATCATAACCGATGGAACACGGGCATCAATGGCATTGCGGGCGTTCAGATTATCGGCTAACTTACGGCAATAGGTATCCAACAGCCAATCAATCTTGTCGTGATACATTGAGTCCACACGCTTTTTTTGGTTTTCTGCAATTTCAACAGCTTTATCAACCATCCGATGATAGTTTGCGGTGGCGCTGCCCTGCTGATACTCACAGAAGCGGTTCGCGTCATTGGCTCGCTTCGCTGCCTCCTCATTGATTTTGTAGTACATATTCATACTCCTTTCTCGGATAGTGGTTCCTTATCTTCTCCCAAAAAGCAGTGACCGCAGTAAAACCAATCTTCACCACGCATTTGGAAAGTGGCGAACGTCGGAAGGAAACGCTGATGCTTTAAGCTGTACTCGTGGCTGTACGGTTCCCCAACCTGCAAATATCCATAGCCCATCTTTGCAGGCGGAAGGCAGTTGAGGAATTCATCGACAATCTCTTCCTCTACCATGTCGCCTGGGTTCGCGGCCTTATCAAAGTCACCCGCCTCTGCCCAATCCTCCATGGTCACCAGCTTACACTCTTTCATCATAATCCAAACTCCTTCTTTACTCGCAGCCGAAGCTCCGAGATCGTCAACATGATCTGATCCAGCGGCTCCAAACACTCCTTGAGCTGAGGAATCTCCTCCGCAGTTATCTTACCGTCTGCCAAGATGTTAAGCAGCTGGTTTCCTGCGCTGTCCCCTGATCTGATCGCCGCCAAAAACTGTAATGCCGCTCGGTCAAGTGGTTTCAGCTCTGTATCTGGCATACACCGATCCCCCAGCGGGCAAACTTCGTGGCAGTAATAGGGAAGCAGCTCCGGTGATCCGTATATATCAGACATTCTAAGCACCACATCAACTGGAACGATCTTAGTGTAATTAAGCTCATAATCAGCCAACGTGGATTGCGAAACACCGAGCAGTTCGGACGCTCCCTCCCTGCTGTTGAGCTTGTCGTTAAACTTTGCCGCTTCTTTTCTTTTCTGGCAATAGATGTTACCAGCGGCTTTCGTTGGGTTTTGTCCCATTTTGTTTTACCTCCTTGGTTGGTATAATAAAGTTAGGCGCCTTCCTGCTGCGAGTCGTTTTCCATCGTTCCGGGTTCATACCCTGCCAGCAGGTCTTCGACGGTGCAGCCCAGGACCTTTGCGATTGCCATGCCGACCTGCAGGGTCGGATTCCTGGTCCCCCGCTCAATCCAGCAAAGCATCGCCTGTGTGATACCTGCCTGCCGTGCAACATAGGCTTGCGTCAGACCTTTGTCTTTGCGGATTCTACGGATGTTTTCACCGATCATCTATTCCACCTCCTTAGAACATAAACGATAACTATCGAATAGAAAACAATCGAAATGACATCTAAGATCATTCTTACGGTCTCCATTTGGGTTCTCCTTCCTGTTTATCTATTGACAACGAACACAGAAAAAGGTATCTTATTAGCAGGGGAGTTGCCTCCCCTGCCCTCATTCAAGAAGGAAGTCGATCAGCTCGACAACCGCCTTGATGAGCTCGATGATGGCGACTGCGAGGAGAATCTTATTGGTTTGGGATTCCTTGCGGTCGCTTTTCTTTTTCTTGCTCATTGGCATTTTCTCCTTTTTGTGTTATTATTAAGGTGTAACCCTTAACATAGTTATATTATATCACGTTTTAGCTTGATTTTCAATAATAATCAGGCTAAAACGTGATATTTAATATTTTATTCATAAATGAGGTTTCCTATGTACGATACACAAGCGATTGCTGCAAGAATAAAATCTTGTGCTAAATCTCAAAAAATTGCGATGAAAACTCTTCTAAATGATTGCGATATGAATATTAACGCTATCTCAGAATTTTCTAAAGGGAAGCAAATGTCATGCATCAATCTTGCCCGCATTGCCGACTATCTTGGCTGCTCGGTAGACTATCTCTTGGGACGCACCGTTTCCCCCTCTGAGCTCTCGCCGGAAGCGCTTGAGCTTGCCTCCCGCTGGGATAAGCTCAATGATGACGGAAAGGCTCTTGTTCGAGCTGAGCTTGTTCATGCGGAAAGCAATTCTAAATAAGAAACATTCAGTCGATTGTCAACCCCAATCGGCTGAAAATATGTTATAACAAGGTTATAACATTCGGCTGTTTTTAACTTAGTTATATTATAATTCAGATTATTCTGAAAATCAATCATATTTTAAGATATTTCTGAAATTTTACCTTTTATATAAATCAGGAGGATGTTTTTAGTGGATATTGTACAGAATATTCTGAGATTAGCAAAAGAGAAAAAAATCACTAATCAACAGCTTTGTAAAATACTTGAAACAAACCCCAACAAAATCTATGACTGGAAAATCGGAAAATCGAAACCTTCGGCAGAAGATATTTCTAAGCTTGCAGACTATTTCGATGTATCCACCGATTACCTTCTCGGACGCCACTCAGCTTCAGAAATAAAAAAAGACGGCAACGCCGAAGCACTGCCGCCGGACACCCCTCTCACCCCCTACCAGAAGCAGCTGATCGAGTTTGCTGAATCGCTGACTGAGGAAGAGGTCAAGAAGGTGTTGAGCTATATTCGGTTTGTTTTATCGGAAAGAGATGGAAAATAACTCCTACTGTTTTCTAACTCTAAAATAAAAAGCCGCCTCCGGGCTCCTATCCCCGAAAGCGGCGTCGAGAAAAATACACTCTTAGACATATTCTCCTCACATCTTATTATAACGCATTGGCAAGAATTGTCAATCGGAGGAGGAAAATATTATGATTTGTTCTAACTGCGGTGAGGAATTCGTTGGGAATTTTTGTCCTCGCTGTGGACAAGCTGTTTTCGCAGACCAAGAAAAAACTAAGTGTCCAAATTGTGGAATAGAGTTTAGCGGAAATTTTTGCCCGAATTGTGGTCATCCCAAATCCACAGATATTTCCCATATAAATTCCTTACCTCCAACAAATGAACAACCTAAGTATGAAAATCCTCAAAACACACAGCCTCCAATTTCAATCACAATAAACAATTCGAACAGTGGTGCCCCTTCAGCCTCTACCGCTCATTCCCCTTCTGCTAAAAATAAATGGGTTGCTTTTTTGTTATGCCTATTTTTAGGGTTCTTGGGAATTCACAAATTTTACGAAAGAAAAATTTTAATGGGGATTCTTTATCTTTTTACTTGTGGGCTGTTTGGAATTGGGATAGTAGTCGATTTGATTGTTTTACTTTTTAAGCCTAATCCATACTATGTATAATAACTTGGAGGTTGAATGATAAATGAGCCTATTTGGTTTTGTTTCCGAGAAAAACTTAGTTCAAGCCCAGGAAGAAATCAAAAAATTAAATGCAAAACTGGAAAAAGCGAATGAAGACATTTCTCAAAAAGATTCTCTGATAAATCAGCTAAATCAATCCATCACTAATCTAAAAGAACAACTTCGCCCTGAACATAATGATATTGCAATTTTAACCAAGCAGCTTTTTGATCTAAAGCAGGAATATAAGCAAGAAGAAAGCAAGTTATCTTCTTTTCAGGAAAATGTTGCTGATGTAGAAAATAAGTTGACAGAATTACGAAAAGATTATATTGAACTTGATGAGGAAATTTTATATCAGTCATATTCTCTCTTCAAGCCTATGTATGACTTTGCTTCATCTGAAGAATATAAGGAAAAACTCGAAGAAATCCGCTCGCAGCAAAAAGAGATGATTCGTAACAAGACAGCAGCAACTTGCTCCACTAAATGGACCGTAGACGGTAGTGAAGCAAAAGGTCGAAAGGTCACAAACGATAATATAAAAATGCTTCTGCGTTGCTTTAATACTGACTGTGAAAATGCTATTGATCGAGTAAAATATAATAATATTGAAAGTATGAGGGCAAGAATTAACAAATCATATGAATCATTAAACAAGCTGGGAGAAAGTAATAGTATTACAATTTCTCATACTTATTTACAATTAAAAATGGATGAACTTTCTCTCTCTATTGAATACGCCATCAAAAAGCAGGAGGAAAAAGAGGAACAAAAACGCATTCGTCAAGAAATGCGTGAGCAAGCTAAACTTGAAAAAGAATTGGAAGAAGCACGAAAAAATATTGATAAAGAAAAGAAACATTACTCAAACGCTTTAGATAAGCTCAATACTCAGTTAGAAGGAAGTCTTTCTGAGGAACAAAAAAATAGTTTGTTGGAGAAAAAAGAAGAAATCGAAAATCAACTTTCCAATCTACAACAAGCTCTGGATGATGTTGATTACCGAGAAGCTAATCAGAAAGCCGGATATGTTTATGTTATTTCAAATATCGGTGCTTTCGGTGAAAATGTATATAAAATCGGTATGACACGTCGCTTAGACCCAATGGAGCGTGTTGATGAACTTGGAGATGCTTCTGTTCCGTTTAACTTTGATATTCATGCTATGATTTTTTCCGAAGATGCTCCAAAACTGGAAGCAGCACTTCACAAGGCTTTTGAGGACCGTAAGCTTAATATGGTGAATACTCGACGGGAATTTTTCCGAGTCACACTTGACGAAATAGAAGCTGTTGTTAAAGCCAACTACGACAAAACAGTCGAGTTTATCAAAATTCCACCTGCTGAACAATATCGTCAATCCTTAGCAATGTTAGAAGAATCGAAAAAAGATGTGGCTGTGGTTTAAAAGATTAAACAGCAAAAAACACCTCCAAGATTAATTGGAGGTGTTAGCGTATAAGCTTATTTTCATAGCCGGGGAATTTTTAAAAGGAGAGAAGAAAAGCAGTGGATAAAAATGATGGATTTTTCGAAGTAAATAATCTAGAACCTGAAGATTACGTTCAAAGTGCGAATTCCTTATTCCACTTTATGAAAGAGTTTAGATTTCTTAAAATGGCGTTAGAGAACAAATCTTTAGACGCTAGATTTTGTTCCGAAGATATTTCTTATTTGAATTTAAATTTAGATGGACAGCCAACAAAGAAAATTGCTGTACTTCTAAAATGTTTTTGCGATATTCCCCTTACTATGGCGGTAAAACCTTCTAAAGTAAAAGTTGAAGAAAGCAGTTTAAAAGAAATCCAATCCAAAACAGGGCTCTCTATTAGCCCCATAGAAGAAATGAGTCATACTGATTTCTATGGTTCGTTTGGTATTGCTTTTTCAAAAAAATGGTGTGAAGACAAAAATATTCAGCCAGTTCATTATCTTGAACCAACTTCTTACTACACACAACACCTTGGCAAACACATACAAGCACAGTTAGACTCTGAGGAACTCTCTGATCTAGATTTTGAGGACGCTTTTTTACGTTTATCTTATATCAAACCTCTGCGAGGTATCATGTCCAGAAATAAAGAGATTTGGAAAAAAGATACTGATGTTAAACAGGATTTTGAAATACGATACCAAAAAAATTTTCATAATGAAAAAGAATGGAGATTTGTCCCTAAGTTAAAAGATATACAGACTGTATTTCCAGAAGAATACCCAGTCATTCTCAATGAAGAAACAGCAAATAAAATCGATATAGATAGAAATTATTCAAATTTTCGATCGACTGCTCTTTCTACCTCAAAAGTATCTTCATTACAATTTGAATATAAAGATATACGATATCTGATTGTTCCTGGAGCAAATGAGCGAAAGGATTTAATAGCGTTAATAGATTCCTTAAAATTTAAAGAAGAAGACTCTAAGATCGAAAAATATTTATTATGCAGCAAAATACTAACCTTAGATGAGATAAGAAAGGATATGTAAATATGGGAAATAAATTAAAAGAACTTTTTAATCGACAAGATTCTTATGAATTTAAAATTCATTTTAATAGTCCTGAGATTGGTAACGAATTTCAAAGTAACTTAAAGAAATTTCTAACTGATCCTCAAAATAATTACTTCTCTGTTCAAGGAGAAAATATTACAGAAGTAGATATATTCAAAAAGACTCCCGGGGGAAACTTTCCTTTAAACAGCACACCTAATATCGATAAAATTGCGTGTGTCTATCCAGAAGAACCTTTTATATGCTCCATCTCTACTAATGAAGAAGTTTATAAAATTGCTTTTCATAGATTTGTAAAAGAAGGTGGTGTTCTTTTTGAAAATGATCCAGAATCGATTATTCATTTTTCTTTTTATCATGCTTCTAACTCAGAACATATTCAATTTCATTGGAAAATCAATGTTGATAAAGCTTCATCTTACAGTCAACTTGCCGCAGAAACTGAAATTTATTATTACTTGTTAATAAAAATAGCTAATCCATCAATGGATGTTATCCCAGAAAAGTTTAAAGAGAATATTGTTATCTTATATAGATTGTCACAATCATGTAAACGAATTGTTGAAGTTGAAAAAAAACTCAAAAAAAATTTCTCCCCATCAAAATCTATTTGTTCTGAGAATGAAATGTCTAAATTTGAGTATATTTATCAAGTTCTTGTTAAGGAAGAACCTGTTCGAGATGATATATCCTATAAAACTGTCTCTTCTACTGTTAATAAATCTGTTTCTTTGCCCAAAGTTGGAACAAAATTGTTGTTCCAACATGATTTAACTGAGATTATTTCAGTAGCAGAACAAGATATTTCTTTATATACAATGCGATTTTATTTCAATGCCGTTGTAAATGATATTGAAGAAAATGACCAAAATAATAATAAGATTATTTTTACTGGTACAGATAAAGAACCACTATACTCCGTCAAAAAAGCCTACCTTCTTTCTACAAATGCACCTAATATGACTGGGAATATAACTGATTTAATTCTTCCAATTATGAAAGCAAAAACACTTTCTGAAATATTGTCTGACTTAGAAAATCAGGAAAGAACTGAAGTAGAAGAATTATTAAAAAAAGGTGGAGAAAGCATCAAAATGGAAATTATTAAATCAAAAAAAGAAAAGTAATAGCCAAAAGAAAAGCCCGGCAGTCTATTCTGCCGGGTTTTTCTTTTTCACTTCTTTCTCCCCTTCCCCCACCGTTGCTGCAAACTCCTGCTTTGCATACTCCAAAACCTCTTCAATCTCCTCATCGCTCAATACAGACGCCTCTGCCATCAGTTGCCTAAGTAATTCTTCTTTGCTGCACATTCTTTATGCCTCCCTATCAACGGAATTTAACTATCATTTGCCTCTTAATATTGATTCTCATTCTATGTTTCCTTCTACGCCAATTTGCTATAATAGAAGCAATCAAAATAACAGACGTCTGTTATTTTAGACTGACCGATTTTTTGAAATCGTTAAACTGCTTTCGATAAATCAGATACTCCCAGTTTTTGCCCATATTGATTGCTACCCCGAACGGAAATTTGCCTGCTCGTAGACCGTAGCGGATATTCTGAGCGTTGATCCTCATTCCCAGTTCCCGCAACTCTTTAGCAGCCTCTTCTGGTTTAATTATCTCGGCTTTCAACATTTTCCCCTCCTTTCATTGAAATCTACAACCTCATTCTAACGCTTCTTTCAGCAAAAATCAGGAAAATGGAAGATTATTACTGTATTCGTAAAATAATTACGCGTTTCGTAATATCCTTCCGCTTTCCTGATTTTTCTTTTCAAGTTCTATATAATAAAAAAAGAGCCATTCCTGAATAAAAAAACAGGAATGGCTCGCAAACATACAAAGGACGTGATCAATAGTGCTGTGCCAAAAATGCAAAAAAGAAATACCGGATGGCTCTGTCTACTGCCTTTTTTGCGGGAAAAAGCAAAGCGGTACAGGTACTACTAAAAAGAAAGGGAAACGGAGAAAGCGTGGAAATGGAACTGGAAGTGTCTACAAGGAAGCTGGCTCCAGGAAAAAGCCTTGGGTTGCTGTCATTACTCTAGGATACGATGAAACTGGGAAGCGACAAAGCGAAAAACTCGGATACTATGCAACAGAAAAGGAAGCAGTAAATGCTCTTGAGAGCCTGCCTCAAAATATGATAAAGGACAACATCAATATCTCCCTGCGGCAGCTCTATGAGCTGTGGGCTCCCAAATATTATTGTCATCTGAGCGAGAAAGGAGTTGAAGGATATACAAGCTGCTGGAACAAATGGATTTATCCACACCCCAACAGCATGAAGGCTGTGCGCTCTTTGAGTGCGTTTGACTTCGATACTATCGTTCAGGCTATCGTTGATGACGGAAAAGGGATAGACGTCTGCAAGCGGACCAAGCGTCTCCTACGCTATTTATGCAGATTGGCTGTAAAAATGAACGTCATATCAACCAATACCGCCGAGCTTATCGACATCGAAAAGATAGTCAAATTCAAAAACGAAAAGGATATTTTTACCGCAGAAGAGTTGGAGGTTCTATGGCAACATTCAGGCGACAGAAACGTTCAATACATTCTTTTTATGGTCTACTCCGGCTTCAGAATCTCTGGTTTCCTTTCTTTAGATATTAGAAACATTAACATGGAGGAAAATTACATGATAGGCGGCATCAAGACGGACGCCGGTCGTGACAGAATCGTACCAATACATCCTTTAATCAAAAATATCCTATCCGGCTTCATGGACGAAGCAAAAGCTCGTGCGGAAAAATTACCAGGAGATGTTCCTCATTTGCTGGTAACTAACAAAGTCGGTAAAAAATACGATTACCGCAATTTCACTGAGCGAATCTTCCTCCCAACATTGGTTGAACTGCATATTATCCCAGAATATCGCAAGGGCAAACTGGACGAAAACGAAATCAAGATAGAGGAACGACAGAAACCGCGCTTGACGCCTCATTGTACAAGACATACCTTCGCTAGCCTTATGGATTCTGCCGGCATGAATAAAAATATTTTGGCACGCATCATTGGTCATACTGACCCTAAAACAACAAATAAATACTATATTCATAAGCAAAGCAAAGAATTAGTGCAAGCAATGATGGATGCCGCAAAAAGTGAGAGTAACCGTGAGAGTAACGCTTAAAGCACTACTCTCACTCTCTCTGATTTTAAGCCACATTTAGACCCATGGCTTTCCCTTTTGGGCAAAACAAAAACGTCCAAAAACAGCTTAAACAAGCCATTCTTGGACGTTTTCTTTTGGAGCTGATGACGAGACTCGAACTCGTGAC
>ERZ894232.2209-NODE-2209-length-14689-cov-12.767254_pt1 | contig 14689 bp, 10 predicted proteins | sample MGYA00380296_ERZ894232 | MGnify/ENA primary metagenome ERZ894232 (study PRJEB32331, sample SAMN06328433) | human gut metagenome | biome: human gut microbiome; feature: stool | host: Homo sapiens | collected 2014-08-14 ... | reverse complement strand
AGCAGAAGACGGCATACGAGATTTCTGCCTGTCTCGTGGGCTCGGCGGAGTTTTTCGGGGCGTCCATGGCCCTGGGGGCCTTTTGGGGCGGCATGGTGGTCGGCCAGTCGGACTTCAGCGCCCGAGCCGCCTCGGAGGCTCTGCCCCTGCGCGACGCCTTCGCCGTGCTCTTTTTCGTATCCGTGGGGATGCTTTTCGACCCAAGCGCCCTACTCCAGACATGGCCCCTCGCCCTGGCCACTCTGGGGCTTATCCTGGTGGGCAAACCCGCCGCCGCCCTGCTTGTGGTTCTGCTGCTCAGACGGCCGTTGAGCCAGGCGCTGGGCGTGGCCGTGGCGCTGGCCCAGATTGGCGAGTTTTCCTTTATTCTGGCCGCCCTGGGCGCCGACTACGGCGTATTGCCGCCCGAGGCGACCAACGCCATCATCGCGGCAGCCATTGTTTCCATCACCCTCAATCCCCTTTTGTATCCACGCATCCCCGCCATCCTGAACCGGCTGCGCCGACACGGCCTGGGCCTCCGCCCGCTGGCGCCTCTGGAGGGGGAAAACAGCGCGCCCGAAGTCCCTCTCGATCGCCAACGCGCCATTGTGGCGGGCTACGGCCCCACCGGCCGCGTTTTGTGCCGCATCCTGCGCGACAACGCCATCGACGTGGTCGTGGTGGAGATGAATATCGATACGGTGCGCGCTCTGCGCGAGGCCGGAGAACAGGTCATCCACGGCGACGTTGCCCAGGCCGAAGTGTTGGTTCACGCCGGACTGGCCGACGCCGACGCCCTCATCATCTCTTCCCCGTCCATATCCGCCCGCGACGTGCTGCGCGCGGCCCGCGACGTCCACCCCGGAATCCGGATGCTGGCGCACACCGCCTCGCTGCGCGAAGCCCGGACCCTGCGGGCCGAAGAAGCCGTGGCCGTCTTTTCCGGCGAGGGCGAAGTGGCGCTGACCATGTCCATGTATCTGATGCGCGTCTTCGGCGCCACCGAGGAGCAGATGGTGCGCGAAGGCCGCCGCATCCGGGCCGAACTGGACGGCCCCTCCCCGGAAACGGCGGAAAGGACCGGACTGTAAGCGGCCGACGTATGGCCGAAATTACAGAGAGCGTTCCAGAACGTAACCGGGCTGGCGGCCGTAGCCGGTCACGCCGAGCAAATACTTCCCATCCCCGGCGCGACGTACTTCCAGCACGGCGAACTGGTTGTCCGCCTCGCGGTCCATACCGTCGGCCGCGCTGGTAGCGGACCAGGGACGCGAATCGTTGACGCCCACATTACCGTTCAACACCAGGTAGTGAATGCCCTTGATATTGGCATACCCTCCCTGGTGGTCATGCCCGGAAATCACCGCCAGCACACGGCCGCTCTCCTCCAGCAGGGCGCGCACGGCCGAGGCGTTTTTGATGTTGTGATCCTGATCGTCCACCCGATCCAGGGTTTGATGCGTGAAGACCAGTACCGGCAGCGCGGTGTTCCGCAAATCTTCTTTCAACCATTCCAGCTCCTGAGGCGGGATGCAGGTATCGACCCAGGTCCAGAACGTATCTTCCGGGGTGTTCATGTCGTAGGGCCGGAAATTGCCGGGCGTGTAATCGGCGTCCAGCACGATACAGTGTACGCCGTCCGCATCCCAGGAATACCAGGTCTGCCCTTGGGGAATGCCGGTATTGGTGACGGCGCTCAGAAACTGATCGCGCTTCAGATTATCGAAATCATGATTGCCGAGCACATGATAGGTAGGCCCGGCAAACGAGGTAAACAGCGTTTCAATCTCCTTCAGGTTGGCCGCCGGGTCCGTACCGGGGGCCAGGGTGTCTACAAAATCTCCCAATTCGATAAGGAACGCGGGTTTCATGTCCTTCATTTTATCCATAAAAGCTTTCATTTTATCTAATGATGCAGAATACTTGCGAGTATCGCTATCGGCCTTGGTGGTCTTATGCATATCGGTGATGATTCCCACGCGCAGAACAAGATCGCCGGGCGTTCCGGCCTCGGCGGGGGACGTTGCGCCCAGGACGCCGACAGCGGCGCAGGCGGCGGCGCCCATACCCATTTTCAAAATGTCGCGACGGACGAATTCCTTACTCATGGCGTTTCTCCTTTCCGATATTGCGATATCGCAGCGTCATGGAGCATTTTGCTTTTGAAATTGTCCAATTTCAAAAGCGGCGCTGCCGTCATTTCGTCTGAAAAGCATGGTTTTCAGGCTCGTTCGGCGCGGGCGCCCGCTCCCGCGGGCGCCGGACCAGTTGCCGTTTTCAACAGCAAATCGCTCTAAGACGACGATATCGCGAGTTACAGGAACGGAAAGAAAACTATACGCACGTTGTGGCGGAACCATGTCGCCCTCAAGAAGTTTGAGTGACGGTCGGCTCCCCCCCTCGGCCCGCTGACGTCACAGGCACACCTCGCCGGAAAAGCCTCGGGAGGCCGCGTTAAACGAGACGTTTTCCGGACATCCGGAAAACGTCTCGTGCCGTATGGGCGATACATGCTTGCTTCGTAGCCGTGCCGCCGGACTCAGCCCTTGCGCCGCCGGGTTTTGAAACAGTGTTCGGCCAACCAGCCCAATTCATGCAGACGGTCGTCCACCAGGCGGAACAGCGACCCTTTGGGGAAAGAGCCGTCCTTGCGCCGACGTCCCGCGGGCAGTCCGGTCAGCAATTCCAGCGCCTCGCTGATGTGCGTCACCGGGTAGACGGCGAATCGTCCCCGGCGCACGGCGTCCACCACCTTTGATTCCAGCATGAGGTGTTCAATGTTGTCGCGGGGAATAATCACGCCCTGCTCGCCGCTCAAACCGCGGCGGGAGCATAGTTCGAAAAAGCCCTCGATTTTGCGGGTCACGCCGCCCACGGCCATGATCTGTCCGGACTGGCTCACCGCGCCGGTAAAAGCCAGGGACAAACGCAGCGGCACCTCGGAAATGGCCGACAGCAGGGCCGCCAGTTCCGCGCCCGAGGCCGAGTCGCCCTCAATGCCCGTATAGCTTTGTTCAAAGCACAGACTGCCGGTCAGCACCAGGGGTTTGTTGTGGGCGAACTGATCCACCAGATAGCTTTTAAGGATCATCATGGCCTTGGTGTGGATGGGGCCGCCCAGTTCGGCCTCGCGTTCCAGGTCGATAATGCCGCCGTGCCCTACGCCCACGGTGCATGAAATCTGATGAGGCAGGCCGAATTCGAAATCGCCGTTCCAGGTTACGGACAGGCCGTTGACCCGGCCCACCTCAGCCCCGGAGGTCCGGATCTTGATCAGATCGCGGTCGTACTCCTCCATAAACAATTCTTCCACCAGGTTGGCCCGATACAACTGCCCGTCCAGGGCCCGAGCCAGGGCGGCCCGGTCCACCGCGGCCCCCCCGCTCATGGCCGCCAGAGCCGAAGCCTCGATCATGACTTCGCGCACCAGGGGGAACTTCAGCGACAGCTTGCGGTGATCCTCGCACAGCCATGAGCCATAATCCACAAGACCGGCCAGGGCGTCGCGTCGAAAGGGCAGCAACTTCGCCTCGTCGATGACCCGTGCCAGGCTTTGCAGCCAATTGCGCACGCCCGCGGCGGTACGCTCGGTTTCACAGGACATCTGAGCCTTGATCTTGAAGAGTTTGGAAAAACGGTCGTCGTGGGCCAACAGGGTTTCGTACAAATCGTCCGACCCCACCAGCACAACCTTGAGGTTCAGGGACAATGCTTCGGGTTCAATGCCTTTGGTCCGGGCGGGCTCCTGACCGTCCGCCGCCTCCTCCACGCGGGCCAGCCCCGAGCGCAGGGCGCGCATAAGTCCTTCCCAAGCGCCGTGGTGCTGCAACACGTCTTCCATGTGCAGCACAAGGTAACCGCCGTTGGCCCGGTGCAGCGACCCCGCCTTGATCAGCGTGAAATCCGTGACCAGAGCCCCCATTTCCGACTCGCGCTCCACGCAGCCCAGCAGGTTGGTAAAGGTGGGGTGGTCGTCCACCACGATGGGCGCGCCCTTGGTGAGGCTGTTGTCCACAAACAGATTGATGTCGTAGCGGTAGTAGTCCGGCTCGGGCGGAAGCGGCGGCGAAGGTTCGAAGGGCAGCGACGGCGTCCCCTGTCCTTCGCGGGGCAAAAACGCGTCCACATTGTTCAGAATATCGGCCCGCATACGCTCAAAAAAGACGCGCAAGGCCTCCACGCAGGCGTCATCCGCCGCGTTGCGGCAGGCGCGCTCGGCCACAGGTGTCAGATAGCGGTCAAGCACCGCGCTTACCACCTCGCGCTCCAGGTCTTTTTCATGCAGGCGAAAATCGCGCTCGGCCTGCGACATTTTGCGCACCAACCCGGTCATGGCCTGCAACAGAGCGTCGCCCTTGCGCTTGAGCGAGCGGCGAAGCTGGGCGTCGAGCTTTTCAAATTCTTCTTCGCTCAGGCGCTTGCCCTCGATCAGCGGGTACAGGGTCAAACTGCCTTGATCGTCCACATCCAGATTAAACCCCTTGCCCCCGGCCCGGCTGTCCATTTCCTTAAGCAGATTGGTGCGGGCGGACTGGAAGCGGTCGAGCAACTCCCCCCGTTTTTTGACGTAGGAATCGGCCTCCAGGCGCACGGGCAGTTCGCGCCGCACCTGCTGCAGGGCATCGGCCACCGAGGACTTGATCTGCCGACCCTGCCCGGCCGGAACCCGCAACAGCAAGGGCCGATCGGGATCGTCGAAATTGTTGACGTACAGCAAGTCCGGAGGCGTGGCCTCCTTGCGGGCACGAGGCGCGAGAAAGTCGCGCAGCATATAGGTGCGCCCCAGGTCGGATTCGCCGGCCAGGTACACATTATAGCCTTCGGTGCGGATATGCAGCGCCAGTTCCAGCGCCTGGAGCGCGCGGGGCTGGGCGGGCCGACGCCGCCCGTTGCGGGGTATGGCGTCGCTTGTCTCCCAGGGGATGCGCTCGGGCGGCCAATTGGCGTTCAGACGTTCGGGGGGCAGGGAATGAACGGGACGGGAAACAGGGCTCATGCGCGTCCTTCGGGTTGTTTGCAGGGTCGGCACATCGCAATGGGGATTCCCGAAAATCGGATGTACCGCCCTAAAAATTTTTAAGAGCCGCAGGCCCGGCAAAACCGACGCCCGCCCGCCGCGAAGTCCGAGTCTTCGAGCGATGCATGAACGTGGCTTCAGGGCTTGCGTACAAAGATACGCCTACCCCGGCTCATCCGGCGTATAATTTTTCCAAAATGCGACGGCCGCCCGCCTCCAGCAATTCTTCCGCCAAAGCGCGGCCCAGGGCGTCGGCGTCCGCATCGTCCGTCACGGTTCCCCGAGCCAGGCGACGCAACACCACGCTGCCGTCGGGTTCAGCCACCATGCCGACCAGACTCAGGGTGTCGCCGTCCAGGGTGGCGTGGCCGCCTATGGGCACCTGGCACCCGCCGTCCAGCCCCGCCAACAAGCCGCGCTCGGCCATGACGCACAAACGGGTGGGTCGATCGTTCAGAAAGGCGGTCATATCCCGCACATCCTGACGATCGGCGCGCATCTCCACTCCCAGCGCGCCCTGGCCCACGGCGGACAGAAAGCGGGGCGGGCCCAGTTCCTCCTGGTAGGAAGCACTCAGCCCCAGGCGTTTGATCCCTGCCGAGGCCAGAATGATAGCGTCATACTGCCCCTCGCGCATTTTGCGCAGACGGGTTTCGACATTGCCGCGCAGCATGGCGACCCGCAAATCGCAGCGCAGGTCCAGAACCTGAGCTTGCCGCCGCAGGCTGCTGGTCCCCAGAACGGCTCCCCGGGGCAGCGCGTCCAAAGAGGGGTAACGCTCGGACAGAAAGAGGTCGGTATGCACCTCGCGCTCGGGCACGGCCCCCAGAATCAGCCCCGCGGGCAACTCCATGGGCACGTCCTTCATGCTGTGCACGGCCAGATCGGCCGCCCCGCTCAACAAGGCCTCCTCGATTTCCTTGACGAACAGCCCCTTGCCGCCCACCTTGGCCAGGGGCACGTCCAAAATCACGTCGCCCTTGGTCTTGAGCACCAGCAGTTCCACAGTCAGTTCGCGCCCAAGCTCCGCCGCGCGGGCTTCCAGGCGGGCCCTGACATGTTCGGCCTGCCACAGGGCCAGCGCGCTGCCGCGCGTGGCGATGACAATTTTTTTCATCCCTTGGTCCCCTATTTGTGGGCGGCCCGCCTCGCTCAGACCGCGCGCATGGCGTATCAATGGCCGCAGGAGGCGCAGGAGCCGCCGGAACAACCGGAACAACCGCCGCCCGAGTCGCCGCCTTCCCGGCGGCAGGCGCAGGGACGGGACAAAAGTTTTTCGGTATTGGCCGAATGGCAATGGGGGCAGGTGGGCAGTTCGTCGCCGAACACCAGTTCTTCAAATTCGCGCAGGCAGCTTTTGCACTGATATTCAAATATGGGCATGGTCAGGCTCCTTGTGTCGCCGGCTCCCGAAGGGCGGCGGCGTTTTCAAACAAATACCAGTCCACGAGGCGACAGAAAAGATGGATCAGCGCGCCGTGAACTTCCTGAATAAGTGGGGTAAGCGAGTGCTCCACATTGAACAAATGGTCGCACAGCGGCGGCATAAGGCCGCCTCCCTTGCCGGTCAGGCCCACGGTGCCCAACCCGACGGCGCGGGCGGCTTCCAGGGCTTTGACGATATTGGGGCTTTTGCCCGAGGTGGAAATGGCCACCAGCACGTCGCCGGGGCTGCCCAGCCCCCGCACCTGGCGGGCGAATACTTCGTCGTAGCCATAGTCGTTGCCCACCGCCGTCAGGACGGAGCTGTCCACGGTCAGGGCCACGGCGGGCAACGAAGGGCGTTCCATAAGAAAACGGCCCACCAGTTCGCCGCTCATGTGTTGGGCGTCGGCCGCGCTGCCGCCGTTGCCGCAGATCAGAATCCGCCCCCCGGCCGCCAGGCTTCGGGCCATAAGGCGGGCGGCCGCGTCGATACGCCCGGCCTGGGCGGTCAGAAACGCGGCGCGCAGACGCGCGCCTTCCTCGGCGTGGTCGCGGATAATCTTATCGGGCGTGGTCATAACGGCAATTTCCTTAAAAATAATACGAAAACAAAAAAAGGCCAGAGGCGGAACCTCTTTTCTTACGCCAAAGCGGGGGCGCTGACAATGGCCGTCGCACGCGACCGCCCGGCCGCATGCCGATGTCGGTCTCGTTGCGACCCGGTCCGCTTTGGCGTACACGAAAGCCCATGCACAAGCCCATTTCCTCCCTGCTTTTAATCATCAAGGAACACCACGCCCCCGCCCGGGAGACCGGCCAAGCCATGAGCCTGTGGCTGCGGGCGCGCGGCGTGGATACGATCAGCGTATCCTCTCGCCGGGACGGCGACGCCCTGGCCGAAGCGGGCCGACACGCCGACGCCGCCCTGGTGCTCGGCGGCGACGGGGCCATGCTGGGCGCGGCGCGCGCCCTGGCGGATCTGTCCATTCCCCTGCTGGGCGTCAATTTCGGAAAGGTGGGCTTTTTGGCCGAAGTGCCCGCCGAGGACTGGCGACCCTGGCTGGAAGCCCTGTTCGCGGGGGAGTTCCACGAAGAACGCCATACCGCCCTGGTCTGGCGGGTATTGCGGCCGGGCGCGGACACCGCGGCTTCGGGCCGGGCCGTCAACGATGTGGTGGTCGCCCGTGGGCAGGTGGCCCGCGCCGTCTCTCTGGACTTGTCGGTGGACGGAGTGTTCCTCAGCCGCTTGCGCTGCGACGGGCTTATCGTGTCCACCCCCCTGGGAGCCACGGCGTACTCCGCCTCCTCGGGCGGCCCTCTGGCCTTCCCCACCCTGGACGCGCACATCGTGACCGCCGTCAGCCCCTTCGCCGGGGCTTTTCCGCCCCTGGTGCTGCCCGCCGCCACGCCCGTGACGTTGACCGCCTCGGGCGACAACGACGACGTGCACCTGACCGTGGACGGTCAGGAAAGCCTGCCGTTGAAGACCGGCGACCTTATCGAGGTCCGGGGCGTGCCCGGCGTGGTGCCGCTTCTGGTGCGCGATCCGCGCTGGTACCTGCGCCGCCTGGGCCGACGCGGCTTCATCCTGCCGGGGCCGGGCCATTACGCGCCGCCCCGCTGAAGAGATGCGGTCCCGGTCCGGGCGCGAACCAGGCTTGCCCCGGCCTTGAGCCTCCCCGCAAATCATGGTAATGTCGTATCAAGCGACACCAGTCACACCCCCGAAAGGGGGACGTGCCGTCGCAAGCGGCGTAAGCACAACAAAAAACGCGTTTTTTGCTGTGTGATTTTCACAGTTTTTGCGACGTCGACAGCGTGGCCTGACAGTAGACACCGCAATCCATACCCGCGCAAAATCCCCGCGCGGAGCAATTTTACGCCTCTCTGGAGCGTTCCCATGCCGGAATACGAAGCCGTTATCGGGCTGGAAGTCCATGTGCACCTGGCCACGGCCAGCAAACTGTTCTGCTCCTGTCCCAACTCCTTCGGCGACGAACCCAATACCAACGTATGCGAAGTGTGCGCGGGCATGCCCGGCGTGCTGCCCGTGCTCAACGCCAAGGCTGTGGAATACGCGTGCCGCATGGCTTTGGCCGTGCATGCCGAAATCAACCGACGTTCGCAGTTCGCCCGCAAAAACTATTTTTATCCCGATATGCCCAAGGGCTATCAGATATCCCAGTATGACCGTCCCCTGTGCGAGCGCGGCCACGTAGATATCACGGTGAACGGAAAAACACGGCGTATCGGCGTCACGCGCATCCATCTGGAGGACGACGCGGGCAAAAACATCCATCCTCAAGGCGAAAATACAAGCTACGTGGACCTCAACCGGGCGGGCACTCCGCTGATCGAAATCGTCAGCGACCCCGATCTGCGCAGCGCCGAGGAGGCCGTGGCCTACCTGAAGACCCTGCACGGCATGGTGGTCAGTCTGGGGATCAGCAACGGCAACATGGAGGAAGGCAGCTTCCGCTGCGACGCCAACGTGTCCGTGCGGCCCCGGGGCAGCGACACCCTGGGCACGCGCACCGAACTTAAAAATCTCAACTCGTTCCGCCACGTTCAGAAGGCCATCGAATACGAAATCGCCCGCCAGTGCGACGTCCTGGACGACGGCGAACAGGTGGTGCAGGAAACGCGGCTGTACGACAGCGCGCGCAACATCACGCAAGCCATGCGCGGCAAAGAGGACGCTCAGGACTACCGCTACTTCCCCGATCCGGATCTGCCGCCTGTGGTGATTGCGGACGAGGACCTCGCGACCTGGAAAGCCACCCAGCCGGAACTGCCCGACGCCCGTCTGACCCGCTTTCTCGAGGAATGGAAGTTGCCCGTTCCGGATGCCGAGTTGCTGGCCGCCGATCCCCATCTGGCCCGGCTGTTCGAGGGCGCGGCCCGGCTGTACCCCGAAGCGCGCAAAATCGCCAACCTCATGCAGGGCCCGCTGCTGCGCGAACTCAACCAGCGCGGTCTGGCCCCGGCGAATCTGCTCTTGCGGCCCGAAGCCCTGGCCGAACTGGCCCGCATCGTGGACCAGGGCCTGATCAGCGCAAAAATAGCGGCCGACATTTTCCCCGAGCTTATGGACGGCGAAACCATGCCCGAAGCCCTGGTGCGTGAGCGCGGCCTGGTACAGGTTTCGGACGGCGATGCCATCGAGGCGGCCGTGACCAAGGTGCTGGCCGCCAATCCGTCCGAAGTCGAGGCTTACCGGGGCGGTAAAACCAAACTGATCAGCTTCTTTGTGGGGCAGGTCATGCGCGAAATGCGCGGCAAGGCCAACCCGGCCGTGGTCAACGAAACCTTGGCCCGCCATCTGGAGCGATAGCAGCGTGACGCCTCCTCTGCGAGAACGGTGGTTCGACGAACTGGCGCGACGGCCCGGCCTGTGGGCCTGGACCATCATTACCGTCAGCCTGGCGGTGCGTCTTTGGTTTGTGGCCTCGGGCCAGCTCGATCTGGTTCAGGACGAAGCTCAGTACTGGGACTGGTCGCGCCGTCTCCAATGGTCCTATTATTCCAAGGGACCGCTCATCGCCTGGGTTATCGGCTTCTGGACCCATCTGTTCGGTTCCACCGAACTGGGCGTGCGCATGGGCGCCGTGGTCAACGCCACTGTGGCTCAGATTATGCTGTGGTATGGCGTGAGTCGCCTCATGGGGAGGCCGCGGCTGGCCGTCCTCAGCCTGGCGGTGGCCAACACCATGCCCCTGTTCCTGGCCGCGGGCGTCCTGATGACCACGGACAATATACTGCTGGTGTGCTGGTTGGGCGGCCTGCTCTGTCTGTACGCCCTCACCCGGCCCGCGTCCGCCCCGGGCGCTTCCCGCGCTTTGCCCCTGTTTCTTTTGGGGGCATGTATGGCGGCGGGCAACCTGGCCAAGTACATGATGCTGGCCCAGTTTGCCGTGGCGGTTCCGTATTTCTGGCTGCTGCACCGGCAGCGCCTGTTGCCGCCGCGCGTGGCCGTCCGGGCTCTGGCGGCCATGTCCGCGGGCGCCGTCATCGGCTACCTGCCCATTCTGATCTGGAATATGCAAAACGACTGGGTGGGCGTTCTGCACGTCACTACCCTGGCGGGAGTGACCGGTACGGCGGGCAAAAGCCTCATTCGCCTGGACACCGTGCCCGAATTTCTCGGCGCCCAGTTCGGAGTGGCCACCCCCTGGTGGATGCTGCTCATGCTGTTCGCGGGCTGGCGAGCCGCCAGGCTGGCCTGGCGCGGCTTGGGCGCGACGAACGCCGAAGACGCGGCCCCTGCCGCCCGCGTCAGGCAGGCGGCGCTTTTGGCCTGCGCATTCTGGCCCTTGTGGCTGGCCATGTTTCTATGGAGCTTCCACACCCGCATTTATGCCAACTGGCCGGGCATGAGCTACGTGGGCGGCATTATCCTGGCCGCCGCGGGCCTGGAACGGCTGCTGGCGGGCTTCGGCTCATACCGGGCCCGCCGACTGGCCCTGCTGTGGCCCGCGCTGGGGCTTATTCTTTTTTTCGCCGTCTTCGGCCAAAATGCTCTGCCTTTGCCGCCGGAATTCAACCCGGCCGCACGCCTCAAGGGCTGGGCCGATCTCGGGAACAAGTTGGAAACGCTGAGCCGGGATCTTTCCAACCCCGACAAGGTGTTTTATTTTGGCGAAGGATACGACGTCACCGCCGAACTGGCGTTTTACGCGCCGGGGCAACCCATAGCCTACAGCGCGGATTTCGGACGGCGGCGTTCCCAATATGATTTGTGGCCCGGCCCCGACGAACAGGGCGACAACCGTATCGGCTGGGACGCCATATATGTCAACACCAAGGACCACACCCCCCGCCAACTGTATGCCATGTTCGATTCGGTGACGGTTTTTCCCTATCAATCCACCCACCGGGGCAAGCCGGGACGCAAGTTCACCATCGCGCTGCTCCGCAACTTCAACGGCTACTGGCCTCACTCCGCCCATGCACGATACTGATCAACAGACCGGCCGCGCCGTTTCGACGCCCGCCGACGAGCCTCTCACCCGCCTTTCCCTGGGGGGAGCGCCCGAACCGACCCCACAGGAAGAGGATACCCCGCCCGAACAGGGCCCGGGCTCGCGCAATCCACGCAAAAAACGAAACCTTTTCCGTACGCTGGTCAAAACCGTGGTCATCCTCGGCCTGGCCGGAGGCGTGGCGGGGACGGCCGCAGGCGTAGCCCTGTATTTCTGGGCCAGCAACGACCTGCCGAGCTTCAGCAAAATCGCGGACTATCGCCCCCCTCTGGTGACCACGGTCCTGGCCCGCGACGGCAGTCTGATCGGGGAACTGTACCGCGAACGGCGTTACCTGATTACCCTGGATCAGATGCCCGCCTTTGTGCCCAAGGCGTTTCTGGCCATTGAGGACGACGAGTTCTATTCGCACCCCGGCGTCGACTTCAAAGCCATTGTCCGGGCGGCGCTGACCAACTTCCAGACCGGCGAAAAAAGCAGCGGCGGCAGCACGATCACCCAGCAGGTGATCAAGCGCCTGATGCTCACTCCGGAAAAAAGTTACGAACGCAAACTCAAGGAAATGATCCTGGCCTACCGCCTGGAACAGCAGTTCAGCAAGGATGAAATACTCAACCTATATTTGAACCAAATTTTCTTCGGCAACAACGCCTATGGCGTGGAAGCGGCGGCCCGCACCTACTTTGCCAAGAACGCCGCCGACCTTACCCTTGCCGAGGCGGCCCTGTTGGCCGGTTTGCCCAACCGCCCCTCCGACTTTAATCCCTTCCGTCATCCCGAAGCGGCACAGGCCAGGCAACGGCTGGTACTGCGGCGCATGCGCGACCTGGGGTGGATCAGCGACGCTGAATACGACGAGGCCTATTACCAGCCTCTGGAATACAGGAGTATGCCCACCGGCATGGGACGCGAGGCCGGTTGGTATCTGGAGGAGGTCCGTCGCCAGCTCATCGAACTGTTCAATGAGCAGAACGCCCCGCTCTACGGCTTCGACGCGGGCCTGTACGGCGAGGACGTGGTGTACGAGGCGGGATTGACCGTGCGCACCAGCATGGACCCCTTCCAGCAAAAAACGGCGGACGCCGCTCTGCGCAAAGGTCTGGAAGACGCTGCCAAGCGCCACGGATGGCTGGGCCCGGTTCAGGAACTGGAGCCCTCGCAGTACGACGCCTTCCTTGATAAGCACCCCTTCACCCCCGCCGATCTGGAAAAAGACGGCTGGGTTCTGGCACTGGTCGCCGCCGTGGACAAGCAGGGCGCGGATGTGCGCCTGGGCCGGGACTATAAAGGCCACGTATCGGTCAAAACCATGGGATGGGCCCGCACGCCCAACAAACGCGTGGCGGGCAGCGTGACATCCACGGCCGTCGGCGACGCGACCAAAGTGCTCAAGCCCGGCGACGTCATCTGGGTATCTCTGAATACTCAACCGCCCGCCAAGGGGCAACCGGCCTTCAACCTGGCCGATGCCGCGCCGGACATCGTCCTGCCTCTGCGCCTGCAGGAGTATCCCGATGTGCAGGGCGCGATGGTATCCATCGAACCGCAGACGGGCGACGTGGTAGCCATGGTGGGCGGCTATGCCTTCGGCGCCACGGGCAGCCAGTTCAACCGGGCCACCCAGGCCCAGCGCCAGCCGGGTTCGTCCTTCAAGCCCATCGTGTATTCCGCCGCGTTGGACAACGGCTTCACAGCCGCGTCCATGGTGCTCGACGCGCCCATCCTCATCGTCAACGAATGGACCAAGGAGGCATGGCGGCCGCGCAACTTCGAAGGCAATTTCGAGGGCCCCATGCGCCTTATTCGGGCTTTGGCCCGGTCGCGCAACCTGTGTACGGTGCGAGTGGTGCAGCAAATGGGCGTCCAGGCCGTCATCGACCGAGCCAAGGCTCTGGGCCTGACCCCCGACTTCCCGCCCGAGCTGGCCATCAGTCTGGGCGCGGTGGCCGTTTCGCCGCTGAACATGACGCAGGCCTACACCGCCTTCGCCAATGGCGGCAAGGTCAGCACTCCCCGCTTCATCCAGAGTATCCAAGGCCCCTGGGGCAATACCATTTACGAAAAACAGCCCGAACTGACCCAGGCCATTTCGCCGGAAAACGCCTACGTCATGGCCTCCATGCTTAAAGCCGTCGTCAACATCGGCACCGGCGGCAAAGCCAAGGTTCTGGGACGGCCCGTGGGCGGCAAAACGGGGTCCACCAATGACGAAAACGACGCATGGTTCCTGGGCGTCACCCCCTACCTGGTCACCGGCACCTATATAGGCTACGACCAGGTGGAGCCCATGGGCCGGGGCGAAACAGGTTCGGGCGCGGCCCTGCCCGTTTATGTGGATTACGCCAAAACCGCGCTGGAAGCTTATCCGCCCGACGATTTCCCGGTTCCGGAAGGTATCGTGTTCGCCACTGTGGACGGCATGTCCCTGCCCTTCATACCGGGCACGCAACCCGGCACGGGGTACGGCATGGACGCCCTGGGAGGCGCTCCCGAAGCCGAATACGGCGAGGATTTGCTGAAACAGCTCTTTTAATACGGCGATCCCGGCTCGCCGGGACCGGAATGATGCCGCCCCCGCGCTTCGCGGTGTTTGCGCCGTCTAGAGCAGATTAACTTTAACGTTGTACAATGTTAAAGCTTAAGACACGCCCGCTTCGGCACTCGGCAGCGTCAATGAATGGCGTTTATGTCTTCGCGGCGACCGCCTGCTCCGCAGGCGGAAGAGCACGTTCAAGCCGAAAATGCTCTAAGCCGCAAAGCGACTTGGCGCATTTTGTGATTGAAAATATCTGAGGGCCGGGACACTGTGTTCCGACCCGCAGTTTTCACGGCGGAAGCCGCCGTGGCGCCTTCCGCCGGTGGCGTGAAACGCCTTACGGATGGAGAGAGCATGGATAAGTCTCGTTCCGCTCGGCTTCGGGAGCATTTTCAAAATGAAAACGCTCCGGCGGAACAGTACGAAAACAAAGGGGGAGGGGCTTTACTCCTTTCCTTTTAACCCGCCCGGTTCCCTGCCGTCGTGGCCGGGGCCATTCCCCCCGGCGGGTTTTTGTTTACAGGCGGCCTCCGGCCGCCCGGAGATCCCTATGGACAGAATCGACAAAGAAGCCCTCCAGGTGAGCAAGGAAATCGCGGTCAAATTCATCGAAACGCAGCGCCTGTCGCCGAGCAACTTCGGCGAAGTGTTCCCGGCCATCCATCGTGTGGTCCTGGATACCATTCTCGAAGGTCGGACGCGCCTGGATCGACCGACCGACGCCGACGAAGGAGACCGCCGATGAAC
>ERZ894232.2202-NODE-2202-length-14715-cov-5.905593_pt1 | contig 14715 bp, 12 predicted proteins | sample MGYA00380296_ERZ894232 | MGnify/ENA primary metagenome ERZ894232 (study PRJEB32331, sample SAMN06328433) | human gut metagenome | biome: human gut microbiome; feature: stool | host: Homo sapiens | collected 2014-08-14 ... | reverse complement strand
ACCCCATACTGTCCGCAAAGCTTCACGATCGCCGATCCGACAATTACCCCATCCGACTGACCGGCCATCTTCTTTGCCTGCTCCGGATTCGAGATACCAAAACCAACGGCACAAGGAATATCCTTCGCCTTCTTCACCAGTTCCACCATCGCTCCGATATCCGTTGTAATCTGAGACCGCATACCCGTAACACCCAGAGAAGAAACGCAGTACACAAACCCCTGAGCTTCTTTGGCGATCATGGAGATCCGCTCATGAGAAGTCGGTGCAATCAGAGAAATCAGATCCAGCCCGTACTCCTTGCAGACTCCGTCAAACTCCTCTTTCTCTTCAAACGGTACATCCGGTAAGATCAGTCCGTCCATGCCAACTTCTGCTGCCTTTTTCACAAAACGCTCTGTTCCATAAGAAAACACTACATTGGCATATGTCATAAACACCATCGGAATACTGGAATTCTTCCGGATCTTCTCAACCATATCAAAAACCTTGTCCGTCGTAACGCCACCGGACAGTGCACGGATATTTGCCGCCTGAATCACCGGACCCTCTGCGGTCGGGTCAGAAAACGGGATTCCCAGTTCGATCAGATCTGCCCCTGCTTCCTCCATGGCATATACAAGCTGCTCTGTCACCTCCAGTGACGGATCCCCGCAGGTAATAAACGGAATAAATGCTTTCCCTTTTGTAAAACTCTCTGTAATTCTCTTATTCATAGATATCCTCCCCTCTGTAGCGGGCAATCGCTGCACAGTCTTTATCTCCCCTTCCGGAGATGGTAATTACTACAATCTGATCCTTTCCCATCGTCGGCACCAGCTTCTTCGCATACGCAACTGCATGGGCGCTCTCGATCGCCGGGATAATACCTTCAACCTTAGACAAATATTCAAAGGCATCTACTGCCTCATCATCCGTGACCGGCACATACTCCGCACGTCCGGTGTCATACAGATGGGCATGCTCCGGCCCCACACCCGGATAATCCAGTCCGGCTGAGATCGAATATACCGGTGCGATCTGACCATATTCATCCTGGCAGAAATAAGATTTCATTCCATGGAAGATACCAAGCTTTCCGGTAGCGATCGTTGCTGCAGTTTCTGCCGTATTAACACCCCGTCCAGCTGCCTCACAGCCGATCAGACGTACACCTTCATCTTCGATAAAATTATAAAAGGTTCCGATTGCATTCGATCCGCCGCCGACACACGCCAGCACAGCATCCGGAAGCCGTCCCTCTTTCTCCAGAATCTGCTCCTTGATCTCTTTGGAAATTACCGCCTGAAAATCTCTGACAATCGTCGGAAAAGGATGCGGTCCCATCGCAGAACCCAGCACATAATGCGTATCTGCGACCCGGTTTGTCCACTCTCTCATGGTCTCGGAAACTGCATCTTTTAACGTGGCAGTTCCGGAAGTAACCGCATGAACTTTCGCTCCCAGAAGGCGCATCCGATACACGTTCAGCGCCTGACGCTCCGTATCCTCTTTTCCCATAAATACTTCACATTCCATACCCATCATGGCAGCTGCAGTAGCTGTCGCCACCCCATGCTGACCAGCTCCTGTCTCTGCGATCACACGGGTTTTTCCCATTTTCTTTGCCAGCAGTACCTGCCCCAGCACGTTATTAATCTTATGTGCACCGGTATGGTTCAGATCTTCTCTCTTCAGATACACTTTTGCCCCACCGAGATCCTCTGTCATATGAGCCGCATAGTACAGCCTGGACGGTCTTCCCGCATATTCATTCAGAAGCTCCGCCAGTTCCCGGTTGAACTCCGGGTCATTTTTATAATGATTGTAGGCTTCCTCCAGTTCCAGAACCGCATTCATCAGCGTCTCCGGAATATACTGTCCGCCGTGTACTCCAAATCTACCTTTTGACATCTTTTGTTTCCTCCATTCTTACTATTTCCACTGCCTGACAGATCCGTCCGGCATTTTTTATTCCATCAATCTCCAGACTGCTGCTCAGATCCACCGCCCATGGATGAAGCAGCCCGATCGCTTCCCGCAGATTTTCCACATCGAGACCTCCGGCCAGAAAATACGGTCGTCCGACTTCACCCACCAGAGACCAGTCAAACACTTTTCCCGTTCCGCCGCTTCCCTGATCCAGTAAAATATAATCCGCCACACTCTCCCGGGCCCGCTCCACATCTTCCTTCGACTTTATGGAAAATGCCTGAATCAGCGGTTTTTCTGTCAGTACCTTTAATTCCTGTATATATTCCTGCGATTCCTGTCCGTGAAGCTGTGCTATCTGTATCGTTCCCTCCTCTAGAAGCTCTGCCACCAGCTCTTTCTGTGCATTGACAAATACACCTACCGGAACAATTTTCTCCCGCAGTCCCCGTACCAGTTCCCGTAATGTTGTCCGGTCGATACTCCGTCTGCTTTTTGGATATTCCACAATAAATCCACAGTAATCCGGCCTTGCCTCATTGACCGCCGCGATATCCTCCGGCCGCCGCAAACCGCATATTTTTATTCTGCTCATACTTAATCTCTCCTGCTGCTTTTTACCCCGATATGCGTTATACAGGATTTCCCTTCCTTACCCGCATCCACTCTCTCATTTACCGGGAAAGTGGTTTCCCGTTCAGCGTCTCAAGCATCGCCTTTTTATCCGGGCTTCGCATCAGCGTCTCTCCGATCAGCACGGCATCCACCCGGTTATCATATAACAGGTTGATATCTGCACTCGTCCTGATTCCGCTTTCTGATACAAAGACCACTTCCTCCGGTGCCAGATTCCGCAGCCGGATGCTGTTATTCATATCCACCCGGAATGTCCGAAGATCCCGGTTATTGGCTCCTACGATCTTCGCTCCGGCTTCCAATGCCCGCTCTACTTCCCGCTCATCATGTGCTTCCACCAGCGCATCCAGCCCCAGACTTTCTGCCAGCTGCCGGTACTCTCTCAGCTGTACATCATCAAGGATCGCACAGATCAGAAGTACTGCTGATGCCCCAAAGGCTTTCGCCTGATAGATCATATACTCATCTACTGTAAAATCTTTCCGGAGTACCGGAATATTCACTGCCGCTGTAATCTCTTCCAGATACCGGTCGGATCCCTGAAAATAAAAGGGCTCTGTCAGACAGGAAATCGCCGATGCACCCGCTGCCTCATATTCTTTTGCGATCTTCACATACGGAAAATCCGGTGCGATCAGTCCTTTTGACGGAGATGCTTTCTTCACCTCACAGATATAGGACATCCCTTCTTTTTCCAATGCCTGATAAAAAGACGGTGTCGGAAGAATCGCCGGATTCTGTTCCCGGTCCCGGATCCTTTCCTTTAATTCTGCAACAGATACCTTACCTTTTTCCTGGTCAATCCGCTCTCTTGTCTTTCCTGCAATTTCTTCTAATATATTCATGCTTCATTACTCTCCCGAATGAATGCTTCCAGTTTCTTCAGTGCTGCACCGCTGTCGATCAGTTGCTCTGCCAGACGTACACCTTCTTCCAGCGTCCCTGCTTTTCCTGCCACATACAGAGCGGCTCCGGCGTTCATGCACACGGCCTGTCGTTTCGCCCCCTGTTCACTGCCATCGAGGATTGCTCGGGTGATGGTCGCATTTTCCTGCGGAGTGTCACCTTTTAACTCGCCTTTCTCGCATTTTTTGTAACCGAACTGTTCCGGAACTATCTCATAAGGAGCTAATTTACCATCACAGATCTCACACACAGCAGTCGGTGCACTCATCGAGATCTCATCCAGGCTGTCCGTACCATACACAACCATACCCTTTTTCACGCCCAGTTTCACCAGAACCTGTGCCATCGGCTCTACCAGCTCTTCACTGTAGACACCCATGATCTGCATGTTTGCATCGGCCGGGTTCGTCAGCGGGCCGAGAATGTTAAACACTGTGCGGATACCCAATTCTTTTCTGACCGGTGCCACATATTTCATCGCGGTGTGATAAGTCTGTGCAAACAGGAAACAGATCCCGATCTTTTCCAGTATTTTTTCACTCTGTTCCGGTGTCAGCGTGATCTTTACACCCAGGGCTTCCAGTACATCCGCTGCTCCTGATTTGGAAGATGCCGCACGGTTTCCATGTTTTGCTACCGGAACACCACCTGCTGCGATGACCAGAGAAGCGGTTGTGGAAATATTAAAAGAATTGGAACCGTCCCCACCGGTACCGACAATCTCCAGGACATCCATATCATGTTTTAACTGCAGGGCATGGGAACGCATACCTTCGGCAGATCCTGTGATCTCATCAATGGTTTCACCCTTCATCGCTAAGGCTGTCAGATATGCCGCCGTCTGTACCTGAGAAGTTTCTCCATCCATGATCTCATTCATAACAGCTTTTGATTCTTCATATGTCAGATCTTCTTTTTTTGCCACTTTGATAATTGCTTCTTTGATCATTGTTCTCTTCCTCCTCTGACTACATCCATAAAGTTCTCTATCATAATCTTGCCATCCGGTGTCATCGCCGATTCCGGGTGAAACTGGACACCGTAGATCGGATATTTTGTGTGTTCTACCGCCATCACTTCTCCGTCTTCCGACTCCGCAGTCACTTTCAGTTCTTCCGGCAGTTCTTCCTTTAATGCTGCCAGTGAGTGATACCGCGCTGCCTGAAATGTCTCCGGCAGCCCCTGAAACAGCTGATTTTCACCGATCTGATGAATCTCTTTCTGTTTTCCGTGCATCAGTTCTTTCGCATAGGACACCGTTCCACCAAATGCTTCGCAGATTGCCTGATGTCCCAGACACACACCAAAGACCGGAACCTTTCCGGCAAAATACCGGATCGCCTCAATACAGATTCCTGCATCGGACGGTTTTCCGGGTCCCGGAGAAAGGATGATGGCTTCCGGTTTCATCGCCTCGATCTCTTCCACCGTGTATGCATCGTTTCGTACAACTTTGACGTCCGGCTCCACGGAACCGATCAGCTGATATAAGTTATAAGAAAAACTGTCGTAATTATCAATCAGTACTATCATTCCAATCCCTCCTGTGCCTGTGCAATTGCCTGAACCACAGCCCGTGCCTTGTTGCAGCATTCTTCAAATTCTTTCTCCGGTACGCTGTCCGCCACGATGCCGGCACCGGAACGAATACAGATTTCGCCCTTCTTTTTATAAACCAGGCGGATCGCGATACAGGTATCCAGATTTCCTGTAAAATCAAGATAACCGATTGCCCCACCGTAGATGCCACGTTTGCTGTGTTCCAGTTCTTCGATGATCTGACAGGCCCGGAACTTCGGTGCTCCGGAGAGTGTTCCGGCCGGCAGGATCGCATCAACGGCATCCACCGCATCTTTATCCTCTCGCAGATCTCCGACTACCGTAGAACCAAGATGCATGACATGTGAAAAATGTTCCACACACATGTATTTTTCCACTTTCACACTGCCGATCTTACTGATCTTTCCGATATCATTTCTTCCCAGATCCACCAGCATGTTGTGTTCTGCCCGTTCTTTTTCATCTTTTAAAAGTCCGGCTTCCAGTTCCCTGTCTTCTTCCCTTGTCTTCCCTCTCGGTCTGGTTCCGGCCAACGGGAAAGTACTCAGATTCCCGGCTTCCAGTTTTACCAGAGTCTCCGGAGATGCTCCCGCAATCTCAATATCGTCGCTGGAAAAATAGAACATATACGGAGATGGGTTTGTCGCCCTCAGCACCCTGTAGGTATCGAAAAGATTTCCTGTCGCTTTCGCCCGCATCGGATTCGATAATACCACCTGGAAAATATCACCCTCACGGATGTAATGTTTGGCTTTCTCCACCATCTTACAGTATTCCGCTTCCGGGAACTGTGGCCGGATATCGGACTCCAGCTTCAGTTTTTCGAATTCCATATGCGGTCCGGTTTTCAGAAGCTGTGCCATCTCTACCAGTTTTCCTTCTGCCTTCTGATAAGACGCTTCCAGATCATCGGTCATCACTCCGGCGATCAGCAACACTTTCTGACGGTAATGATCAAAGGCAATCACCTGATCGAACAACATCAGATCCATATCCCTGAAATCCTGCTGCTCTTTATCTTCGAGTTTTAATTTCTGTTCGCTGTATTTGATATAGTCATAGGAAAAGTACCCTACCAGCCCGCCGGTAAATGGTGGGAGTTCTTCCATCACCGGTGTTTTATACTGTTCAATAATCTCCCGCAGAGTATCGCCCGGATGTTCCACTTTCTTTGTCACAACCATATCCTCCCCGGTTTTGCGGATATTCAGGACTCCATCCGTACAGGTGATCTCCATCGCCGGCTCATAACCGAGAAAAGAAAATCTTCCCCACACCTCCGTCTGACTGGCACTCTCGAGCAGATAGCAATGCTTACTTGCTTTCCGCAAAACCCGCATCACTTCTACGGGTGTATATCGATCCGCATATAACTCCTTACATACGGGAATTCTGCGATACTCTCCACTGGCTGCGATTTCTTTTACCTTTTCTAATGTTGGATACATTCGGGCACCTCCTGTAAATCTTTTCTGTTACTGTCTTTCCCTTTGTTTTTCTGTCCTGCCGCGAAAGTCTCAGGCAAGCATGAACCTTGACTTGTTGCCCGCGAATCAAAATTGATTTACCGGATCAATTATTGATACACAATGCGAAAAAACGCCCGCCCTCGACAGAAACTTGTTCTTCTGTCAAGGACGAGCGTATGATAAACTACCCGCGGTACCACCTTGTTTCACAGTTTGCACTGTGCGCTTTGCGGAATACCTGCATATTCCCGGCAACTGACGTATGCCCCACGTCGCAGAATACTGAGCCGATTCGAAATAATGACTGTTCACTGCGCCCTCAGCGGTCCATTTGGCAGCCTGCATCTCCACCCGGCTCTCACCCTCCCGGACTCTCTGTGCGCGCATAACTGCTTTGATCTCCGCTTCAACGGTTTACTACACTAAACTTTTCTATAAATTACCACATACATATATATTTGTCAAACACTTTTTTCAAATTTTATTGTTTACTTTTTTCTTAATTCCATATCATCCAGCTGTCTACTTTGATATAATACCAGTAGAAACATCATCATAACCATGATTTTCACTGTTCCAGGCAGGATGTAAAAAACTCCGGAACTCATTCAAGCGGATATTCGCAATCCGCTTCGCTACTTGCTCATAACTGAACAGCTGCAAATTTTCTATACAGGAGGTACATATTATGCGTTATGAAATTCAAGGCGACACTTTACCCGTTGTTATCTGTTATCTGGACGGCGGTGAAAAAATGATCACAGAAAAAGGAGCCATGAGCTGGATGTCTCCAAACATGCACATGGCAACTTCTACCAACGGCGGCATCGGAAAAGCTTTCGGACGGATGTTTTCCGGTGAATCCATGTTTCAGAATATCTATACTGCCCAGGGCGGTCCCGGCATGATTGCTTTTGCCTCCTGCTTCCCGGGAAGTATTCTTCCTTACCAGATTTCCCCCGGGCGGGAACTGATTGTACAGAAGTCCGGTTTTCTCGCTTCCGAAGCGTTTCTGTTTTCTTCCAGAAACGCTTCGGTTCCGGACTCTTCGGCGGTGAGGGATTTATCATGCAGCGCCTTGCCGGAGAAGGGATGGTATTCCTGGAATTTGACGGCCATGTTGTCGAATACGACCTGCAACCCAGTCAGCAGATCATCGTGGATACCGGTTATCTGGCTGCTATGGAAGCCACCTGTTCCATGGATATCCAGACCGTTCCCGGTGTAAAAAATATGCTTTTTGGCGGGGAAGGCATCTTCAACACCGTCATCACCGGTCCGGGACATATATGGCTCCAGACCATGCCGATCTCGAATGTAGCAGGAGCGATTGCACCGTTTATTCCGTCAAAGTCTTAATTCGCAGAATCTATTTTCCAGACAGCACTGAAAACCTGCACATTCCTGCCTGTTATCACAGTAATTTTCTTGTGTAAATACAGACTTTAACTCGTTTTTGCTCAAATAAATCAACAGCCGGTATATGTTTCCATAAGACTCTGAAACATACACCGGCTGATTTTTCAGACACGCTCTAGTATATCGTTTCATAAATAACTGTATCATCTACGCAAGATACCTTCGCATATGATCAACTATCCAGACGCACCCTTTCCCCGGCTTTCAAAAATACCATTCTGCTCTCCTGCTCTTTCACGCGTACCCGAACTTTTTGCTCTGTCTTACTCGTCAGCCAACAGCTCACGTGTGCTCCTTCCCATGCAATATCCACCGTAATCGCACCCCGGGCGATCAGCCCCTGTACAGAGCCTCGTTTCCACTTTGGCGATACCGCCGGAAGGATCACGAGTTCTCCTCCGTGGCTTTGCAGCAGCATCTCTGCGATTCCCGCAGTAAATCCAAGATTTCCGTCAATCTGAAACGGTGGATGTGCGCAAAACAGGTTCGGGTATACACCACCACCCTGGACAGACATCTCTGCAAACGGATCTCGAACCTGCAACATCTGCGCCACCTGTTTTGCCGCATGCGCGCCGTCTTCCATCCTTGCCCACATCAGAATCTTCCACGCAAGACTCCAGCCGGTTCCTTCGTCGCCACGGACAAGTAGACTTTTTTTCACCCCTTCCAGAAGTTCCGGCGTCTCTTTCGTAATTCCCCGTCCCGGATGGAATTCATACAGATGAGATAGATGTCTGTGTTCTACTTCCACCTCCGTGAATTCCTCATTCCACTCCAGAATCCTTCCGTCACTTCCCAGCTGTGTCAGTACGATCGCAGGCAGCTGTTCACGGATCGTTCCTGAAAGAGCACCCTCTTTTTTTAATACTTCACATGCTTCCAGATAATCCCGGAACAGATTTCGAATAATTGCCAGAGTATTTTCTGTATACAGTGCCACCGGCACTGCTTCTCCCTGATCCAGAAAACAATTTTCCGGCGATGTCGCCGGAACCACTGCCAGTCCTTTATCCGTCTTTTGTAACATGTTGCTGCAAAATCTGGCATGTTCCTCCAGCACCGGAAAAATCTCCTGCAAATACTCTCTGTCCAGCGTAAACAGATACTCCTCATAGAGATTCCGGCACATCCATGCCCCGCCAAACGGCCAGAATGCCCAGTTTGCCAGTCCAGCAGCCGGTGATGTCTTTCTCCACAGATCCACGTTATGAAAGCACGCCACACCCTCACAGTGAAAATACTTCTGCGCTGTCTCCCTCGCATTTTCCAGCAGTTCCCGGTTCATCCGCACCAGCGGCTCTGCCAGTTCATGAAGATTACACGGACCGGTCATCCAGTAGTTCATCTCTGTATTAATATTTACCGTATAATCGCTCTTCCAGGCCGGGATTCGGTCGCAGTTCCAGACTCCCTGCAGATTTGCCGCCTGTGTCCCCGGTCGTGAACAGGAAATCAGCAGATACCGACCATAATCAAACAACAGCTTCTCCAGTCCCGGATCCTCGCCGTCTTTTTTATACTGTTCCAGCCGTTTCGAAAGATCCATTCCGTCTCTGCTGTCATCTCCAAGCGTCAGTTTCACTCTCTGAAAATACTTCTGATACTCTCCGACATGTTCTTTCCACAACTCTTCTACGGATATCCCGGTCTGCTCCTGATCCTGAAGTAAAAGCTTTGCGGGATCATTTCCTTGCGTATACGGATGTCTGGAAACACCTGCAAACTCGGAACGGATTAGAATCCGCATGGTAATCTCATGCACATTGACACAGCGAACTCCCATCTCTGTCGGAACAATCTCCCCGTTTTCCGTCTCAAACATGCACCAGCCTTCGTACGGCATTCCTTTTTCCTGCGGATTTTCCGAAAAACTAAACTCGCTGCCGTCCCCTTCTTTCGCTTCCACAGGAATTTTACTTTTTCCCGGCATCTGCCCCTGCATTTTCCATATTTTTCCGTCCCAGCTGTTTCCCGTAAGAAACCCGCCGTCTGCCGTGATTACTATGGTAAATGCTTCCTCTGCCCGGATCTGATACACCAGAACCTGTGACGGTGCACTGCAAAAGCAACGATGTTCATAAGATTGCCCGTGATTTCGATATGTCACCCGGGCAGTTGCTGTCTCGAGATCCAGTTCTCTGTGATAGTCCGCAATTTCCCGTTCTCCCTCAAACCAGATCCGTACCGTGCCGAAAGGCTCATACATCTCTACATCTTCCGCCGTCTCCTGTGCCTGATTCAACACCTGTGTAGCCTGAAGGTAACTCCCTTCTTTTGCATACACTTCTGCTTTTTTAATATCCTCATATCCCATACCGGTGCGCGGATCCCCCGGATAACCCGACCAGAGGGTATCTTCATTCAGGCAAAGCGTCTCTGCCTCCCCGTCCCCGAACATCAGCGCTCCTATCCGCCCGTTTCCCAGCGGAAATGCCTCCTGCCAGACAGTTGCCGGTGCTTCAAATATCATTTTCATACTCTATTCCCCGTTTTTCAACTTCTTATTTTTCCTGTTACCTGCTACTTTCTTCATATCCCGTTTTTATCTGATTTCACATTGTCTCAGCGGATACTTTTCATTATCGTTCGTAACTGTTCAATCTCTTCACAGTTGCAAACCAATACGCCTCGTGAAATACTGCCTACTGAATAATTATTACTGTTCTATCTTCCATACAATCGCAATCGGCGTCTCTCCCTCACGATACTCTTGGGGAATCACCACCTGTATTCCTTCCTCCGTCATCTTCCATTCAGCCTCTTTCTTCGTATCTACCATGGAAATCCCGCGGATTTTCCCCTGATAGGGAATCAAAAGTTTCTCTTCTACTGCTTCCCTTTCCTCCGGATACAGCCGAATCACATAGACGACATCGCCTTTTCGCGTAAATGCCAGGTTTCTGCTCCGGTACGGCGCACAGATCCGTGTTCCGTAAATCGCTTCCCCGTACATCTGCATCCACACGCCCAGTCCCCGCAGGCTCTCCCAAGCTTCCACCGGGATCCTTCCGTCTGGCTGAGGGCTTATATTTAATGCCAGATTTCCGCCCTTCGCCACAATATTGACCAGCAGATTCACCAGTTCTCTCGGTGATTTATAATGATCTCCGTACGCATAATTAAAATCAGCTCCCAGCGTCAGGCAGCTCTCCCAGGGCACACGCAGCGGTTTTTCCGGCACACACATCTCCGGTGTGACATAATTCTCATAAGCACCGCCCACCGTCCGGTCTACTGCCAGCACCCAGGGCTGCGTTTTTCGCACCTCCTCCACGATCTCTCCCAGCCGGATATCCTGTCCGTTTGTTGCTGCCACCCATCCGGCATCAAACCAGAGGATATCCAGCCTTCCATACTGCTTTCCAAGTTCCAGGATCTGATCGCGGGTAAATGCACGGAAACGCTCCCAGGCTTCCGGATTTTCTTTTGGATTATAGGTGGGATTCCTTGTCGTTTTTCCGGTAAATACTTTCTCTTTTTCCCAATAATCCGGACAGTGCCAGTCCGCCTTTGAATAATACACCCCGATCCCAAGTTTCTCTTTTCGAAACGCGTCAAACATGGCACGGACGATATCCGCATACTTATGTGTATGAAACGGACAGTCCTCTGCCGTCGTCTTGTATTCTGTATATGCTGTGTCCCACAGACAGAAACCGTCGTGATGTTTTGTGGTCAGAATCAGATACCGGAACCCACATTTCTTTGCCATCTTCGCCCATTCCTCCGGCTGAAAAGCCACCGGATCAAACGCACGGTTTAATGCTCGGTATTGCCTCTTAAAAACCTCCCCGTCATCTGTCCAGTCCACCGTCTTTCTGGACCACTCCGCATCCTCATCGCTAAGTGCCCAGCTCGCCACCATGCCAAGCTGATTGTACACTCCCCAGTGCACCATCAACGCCAGCTTCTGATCCTGAAACCACTCCAGCTGCTCCCGTAAAACCGGTTCCTCCGGCCACACATACGCTTCTTCCTGACTATATGTATGAACCCCCTGATTCACGATTTCCTGTTTCTGCTCAGTTTCTTTTCCCATTTTTCTTCTCCATTCGTATCTTTATTCTTTTATACTTTCCAATTTCTAAGAATTGTGAGAGTACGAAGTACGGAACAATCCGGTGTCAAAGGAGGCAAAATACCTTTGACCCCAACATCTTTCTGACTGCTACATAAGTTCACAGTTACCCTCCGACAGCATACCCCCATACGCTGTCCGTCTATTCTATAGTGTACAAAAAAGAAGTGGCAGATTCAATCTTTTCTGACTGAATCTGCCACCTTTTTACTGTCCACTCCGTGCTAACAACACACTTCGTGGAATCTTACCATTTACCAATAATCCCTGTTTTCACATTCATCAAATATGATACATATGCAATACAAAGAAAAAGCTTTAGTTATAAACAACTAAAGCTTTTTAAGAGGCGCAGACCGGATTTGAACCGGTGGATACTGGTGTTGCAGACCATTGCCTTACCACTTGGCTACGACGCCATATGACTCCGACGGGAATCGAACCCGTGTTACCGCCGTGAAAGGGCGATGTCTTAACCGCTTGACCACGGAGCCTTGTTTTTTGTTTGTGTCGTATCTCAGTGACGAATTTTATTCTATCATAGGTTTCCGAAGAATGCAAGCACTTTTTTAAAAAAATTGTATCTTTTTTCAGAAATTCCTGTACAATAACAAATGTATGGATCATACAGAGAATTATGCTATCATTCTAAGACATAATTGTGCTGTAACCGAGTCAGGCGGATATTCGCAATTCGCTTCGCTGCTTGCTCATAACCGAACAACTGCTTATTGCTCTTCGCAATTTACTTAATAATACGTAAGGAAAAGGCTGATTGCAAAGATCCATTCAATATAATTTTCAGGAGGAAAATATAAAGATGAAGGAAACTATCTTACTTTTCAATATAACTGACCGTAACACCAAACTGAAATTAGAACGCATTCTCTTGCCGCTGAAGCTCCGGATCCGGCGGATCCCGGTGTCTCAGTATGGACAGACACTGGCTGCGCTGTGTGGTCTGGAAGAACCTGCTGATCTGCCCTCCGAGAGCGCTGTTACCCCGTCTTTTTCCGATCCTATGATGATCTTTGCAGGTTTATCTGAAATGACCCTGGATCGCGTTCTGGCAGGCCTACGGGCTCAGCAGATTCGTATCCCTTACAAAGCTATTCTGACCTCCACCAATCAGCACTGGACACCGGAGGAATGTTTTATCGAGATCAAAAAAGAACACGAGCAGATGCATGGCTTGAATCAATAATCTGTTCTGTCGACCGTTCTTAGATAGGAACAGCCGGTTCGAACCACAAAAACATTCAAACCGGCTATTCCTGTCTTTACTCATTGATTTGTATAATAAATACTCAATCTCCCCGTTTCCATCCGATCAGTTAAATTCATCCTCTTCCACATACTTCTCATTCGAATAGGCAAGACCATTCTGATATTTCACAGTCACATACAGTGTCTCGTCTCCGTCCTGCACTTTCACATAACATACATCGTCTTTGAACTTGTCCGTGATCTCGATCTTCTGATTCTTATAATACAGCCATACCGTTCCGTCGTCGTTATATTCCACATCCGGGCTGTTCGCTTCCTCCAGAAGTTCCTCACCTGTCAATGGACGCTCTGTGCCATCCGCTTCATAAGCGATTCCACCACCGCTTATTTCACTCGTTTCTCCGTTTTCATCCTGATACTCTATGGTATATGTGCCATCGTCTGAAACCGTCATGTTTGCAGTCGTCTGGTCTCCGTGTAACCATACCTGAACCGTTCTCTGAATACCGCCAACATTTGCGGCATAAGCAGTTCCTGTTCCGCCCGCCAGAAGAATACATCCTGCCAGTGCAGCTGCGGCTACTTTCATGTTATGTTTTTTGTTTAATCTGCTCATATTCTCTACCTCCACAGAAAACTGATCGGAGGTATGCAACACCGAAAATGCCTGTTTGTAACGTTCTTTATTTGTCATCGTCCCATTCCTCCTTCAAAGTCTCGCGAAGCAACATTCTTCCACGGGATAATCTTACTTTGACATTACTCTCCGAAATCTTCAGGATCTCCCCGATTTCCCTGACACTGTAATCCTCGTAGTAAAACAGATGAATCACAATTCTGTATTTTTCAGGGAGTCCCATCACGGTTTCAAACAGATGCTCCGACTCCGGTGTCTCAAAAACGAGTGTCTCCATATAATCTTCCAGGGAAGTTTTATTCTTCCTCCAAAATGAAAGATTCATATTCTTCGCTTTATTGATCGCCACCCGGATCAGCCATGCCCGTATATGCTGCTCACTTTCAAATTCTTTTTTGCTGTTATAATATTGGAGAAACGTATCCTGAACAGCATCTTCCGCATCCTGTTGATTTTTGCATACGTTAAATGCCACTGCGTACAGACTGTTCTGATATCGTTCCACCAATTCCTGTATCGTTTGTCTCATGAGTCTCTCCTGTATCAATAACCCTTGCGCCAGCTTACCGGCGTTGATTATTTGTTTTCAAAGGCCTTTCACTAATAATACAAATAACAGCAGGTAAAGGTTACAAAATTTCAAAACATATATAAAATTATCCTGAACCACAATATATCTGTAAAATCTGACCTGACAAATATCTGTATAGCCAAAAAAACCTGCAGGATACATTCATTTGTATCTTACAGGTCTATTCTATCTCATTCCTCCCGGAGCCTTCTCTGCCCTTCCTGGCATAAAAAAGCTCCCCCAGTTGGACTCGAACCAACGACACTGCGGTTAACAGCCGCATGCTCTACCGACTGAG
>ERZ894232.2194-NODE-2194-length-14750-cov-169.722899_pt1 | contig 14750 bp, 9 predicted proteins | sample MGYA00380296_ERZ894232 | MGnify/ENA primary metagenome ERZ894232 (study PRJEB32331, sample SAMN06328433) | human gut metagenome | biome: human gut microbiome; feature: stool | host: Homo sapiens | collected 2014-08-14 ... | reverse complement strand
ACGGTATCCATAAAAAAGCCTGCGGATGGTCATTCGTCTCGTTGGAAACAATACCTGGTATTTTTACAGACCACTGCCATTCCGCTGCCGTACTCTCCGGCAACGAAATGACAGTGCATAATAATGTTATTAAATAAATTCGTAGATTCTTCATGAGTATTCTTTTTCCTAGTATATACGTAACTACATTTCGATATACTCAATCCAAAAGTACAAAAAGTTAATTAAAAGACAAGGGTATTAATGGATTTACCTTTCAATGTAACACACACATTCTTGTCGCCTGCTTTAAAACTACAAGGACGCTCCTCCTCTTCCGGATTGTAAACCACAACTACTATTTTACCATCATGCGAACGGAAAGCAAGCGTATTCTTATCATCCGACACTTTCAGCAGACGGCTGCCCGGCTGAACAAAATGAGAAAGATGCTTCATCAAATAATATTCATCCGTATAGCGTACCTGCCCGGTATTTCTGTCTACGATAACAAGCGTATTTTGAGCCCAGTCCCACCAGCTTTTACAGGTTTCGTTCAATACCATATTCCAATACATGTAAGAACTAACGCCATTATTAAAACAATGGACTATTGCCTTCCAAGTATTCTCTAAAGATGACCAATCATTTTCTGCATTACCACACATATTCTCTGTTTGCATATAACAATAGTCCGGATATTCTTTATGTATAGTAGGCAAGACCTTCATACCCGTCCACTGCACACCAACCCCTTTTACGGATTGCCGTGAACCTTTCTGTTTAAAGAAAGTACGTACATAATCAGGATTCGGATAGTTCACCGTTCCTACCCAAATTTCAGTATTAATAGAATCCTTCTCAAATTGGGGAGCAAGATACTGATTAACAAAAATAGCCAAATCTTCCGGACGCCAGGTGCATGAAGGCCAACAAGGAGTCCAGGCTATCTCATTCTGCGGCATAACCGTCTGAATGTTTATGCCATTTTGTTTATATGCTTGTACGTATTTGGAAAAATAAATTGCATATGCCTGAAGATAGCCTTGCTGCATTTTAAACCCTGTCACATTTCCCAAAACATTACGATTAGGGTCAAGACGATTATGCCCAATATCTGTTTTTTCAATTCCGGCACTTTTCTGCGAATAATGCTCATTAACCTTCATCCATGCAGGCGGCGTCCAGGGAGACGCCCACATTCTCAAATCCGGACGCAACTTCAAAGCCGCTTTTATATAAGGAATAAGGATATATCGGTCACGGTCAATGCAGAAATTGCGCATTGTATAGTCATCTTTCACATCATTGTAAGAATAATATCCCATAGCATAGTCGCTGGCGGCAATAGGCGTACGTCCTAAAGCAAAACAAACACCCTCCTTTGAGAATAAAGATGCCATTACCTTGTCACGTTCTGCCTGAGGTAAATGTTGTAAAGCATCCCAACCCAATTCATTAAACGTTCCACCAAAGCCTACAACATCTTGCAACAGACTGTCCGGATAAACACAAACATCGACCTGCGCTATGGAAGACTTATCCAAAGAATACTTTTTTTCCGTCCAACGGTCAGTGGAAGTAGTGGAATACATTGTTACCTTTTGAGCTGAAGCAACAGACATGCCTGCCCATGCAATCGTAGAAACTGCAATTATAATCTTTAACTTCATTATTATCTTGATTTAAACTTTTCTCATTTTCTATTTTATTTTCGCTTTTATCCTTAACACTGTATATGAAAATGGTGGAAAATCAAAATCAAACTTCTTTCCGAAACCGCCATAATCGCTCTCATGAGGATAAATCTTCCGAGGCTCTTCATAAGAATTTTCATCCTTAGCACTACTTGCGGTCAGAGATATAATTTTCCCGGATTTGGCTATTTCTTCAGCACCGTCTACACGAATAGTAGTAGAATAAACAGAATCAGCAGCATTCACGACCTTCACAATCAGTTCTCCATTGTCTTCATCATAACCCGAATGAATAAACTGAAGAGGCATCGGCTGAGAAACATACGATAGAATCATCTTGCCGTCGATATAAAACTCGCTCTTCATAGGAGACACAACAATCTTCACATCATACCATTTGTTCATTTCTATCACCTTGCCGGAATGTTCGGTCAAGACACCTCTTTCATGCCCATTCTCCAAACGTAACAGTTCCGCACGGTCATTCGTGCTCCACATGCCGATATTATAACGATATCCGGTCTTGCCGTCAGCAGACATACCGACAAAGAACTGAAATCCCTGTTCACCTCCCGTCTTACGGACTTTGCAAGTCAGCGTATAATCCCCTGCATAAGTATCCTTCAACAAGAGTTGTTCTCCTTTGGCTACCGACAGACAGCCGGAAGCTGCGTCTGAACTCCACTCTCCTTTCTGAAGAGCAAAACCACTCATATCCGGAACAGAAGACACGCCATTCTGCGTTACTTTTATATCCTTAAATTCAATAGTTGCCGAACGGGCACCGAAACCCAAGTAACCTTTATCAAACAAATCCGGAGCCACCTCGTGCATCGTGATATTGCTCTTTACATTATAAGTCGGACGATTCTCTGCTGCCATTTTCTGAACATAATAGGAACTTCGTCCCAGCACCTGGTCAGTGTCAATCCAAATCAGATTTGTCTGCCAGCTACGGTCATGACGGTGCTCGAACAGAGGGGCATAAGAAGCCATTGTCACCAAGTCACCGTTGCGTTCCATCCCACCGATAAAAGCGGCTTCGGACAAAGCACCAAGCATATTACCCGCACCGACACTACGATTGCAAGCGTATTCACCTACATAAACCTCGTATTTACCGCGCTCATAACTATCAAACAGAGTAGTGTTACGGAAGAAAAAATACGGGTCAACATACCAGTGAGGGTCTATCATATCAGTTTTCGTTATCTGTGAGGCTCCGTCACGTTGAGGCATTTCATTATAAATCAGTGTCAATTGAGGATACTTCTCTTTGATTGTCTTATAAAAAATATCAAAACGACGGTCATATTCAGCTCCCCAGTTCTCATTGCCTATTTCCACATACTGCAAAGGAAATGGAGCAGGATGCCCATCAGCGGCACGGCGTGCCCCCCACTCGGTACTTTCATCCCCCAGAGCATACTCAATGGCATCCAGACAATCATCAATATAGAAATCAATGTCGTGCTCTCCGCAAGCATCCCCCATACGGAACTGGCAGCCTAATCCGACATTGCAAACAAACATTGCCTTTGCACCGATATCCTCACAGAACTGTAACATTTCATAATAACCGAAACCGTAGGAACAGCGATATCCCCATGTACTATATTCTCCGGGGCGAGCAGCCGGGTCACCCAACGTCTTCTTCCATTCAAAGCGGTTGTCGAGAGTGATCCCCTCTACTACACACCCACCAGGCCAACGGAAAAAGGCAGGCTTCAAACCGACCAACATTTCTGCTACATCACGACGTAAACCATTGGGACGATTATTGAACGTATTTTCCGGGAAAAGGGAAACATAGTCTACCCAAACCGTTCCGGGCGAATCAAACTCAAGTGCCAGCCTGCCTTTGGAGTCATGACCTACCGCAGTCAGAGTTTTCTTCACATCATTCCATTCTCCGCCATTTATAATATCCAGTGTTTCGGAAGAGAGTATTTTACCTTCGGAAGAAAGCAGCCGGACAGTCACTTTTCCTTTGTAATCGGAAGAGGTACGGATGATTGTACGCAAAATATATCTTTCACCTTCCACAAAATTCATACCCCAATATCCTTCATTCAATAACTGTACCGGTTGGGAAGCATCCCTGATTACAACTTTAAGATTGTTCGGTGCGGAAGCAAACTTAGGATTCTCTTTAGTCACTTTCATCTGTGCAGCCAAAGAATCCTTTCCCTGTAAAGTCCATGCAGGTACTTCGTCTGTGCTCCATCGATAAGAACGTTCACGGACTTCTCCTGTCAGATGATACTTGACCGCTTTAGGAAGCAATTTATTGCCTTCCGCATGAAAGCCGGCCGGCATCTCTTTCTCTTCAAAGCTACGGTTCTGTACCAACTCGGCATACAAGCCTCCGTCTCCTGCATGATTTATTTCTTCAAAGAAAACACCATACATGGACGGGGAGATAGTTGCCCCCCTCTCCTGCAAGTTAATGACAATCTCTTCCTTTACTCGTTGTGTTGTGTCGCAAGATATCACCAAGCTTCCCAACACACACGAGTATACAAATTGCTTAATACCTATCATAAGCCCAATTAGTTCACTATATCTTTATCGTTAAATTGGAACACATCAAAATCAATGCAATCTCCGTCAAACTTTCCAAGCCAGTTGTTTTTATCCAACATCTCCTTTGTATAAGGCATACTAAGTCCTTTACGAATTACATAGTGATTATAAGCCAGTCCGTAGATAGAACGATATTCTCCACGATCTGTCGGACTGATAGAAGTCCAGTTACTATATTTACCTGTAACATCTTTCCATGTCTTGAAAGGAACATCATCATATCCCACATTATATTTAGCAGTATATTCATATCCCTTCATCACTAAGTTATTAAGAGCACCATACAAATCGTTGCCTTGTTTGTAAGCTATTTCACAAATAGAACCAGCCGATCCAATTCCTAGTTGAGTATGTGCCTGATCACGCCCGCTTTCCTGGCATTGTCCAGTTTCACTATCGATATAGTTCGGGAAAGTACCATTATCATATCCACGTAAAAGGAACTTCACTGTTTCTTTATACATGTCTGCATCATTCCAAAGGATAGCAAGTCCCATATAAGCTCTACTAACTATCAGTCCCCAGTTTCCATTCGTATAAGGATCCATACTATAAAATTGGTCTAACCATGGTAAAAACATATTCCGCAACATATTATTGACCTTATCAATATCCGCTTGCGGCATTAAGTCACTTGTAGTAGTAACCATCTCTAAAGCAAAAGCTATCTGGAATGCATGGAATCCGGCTAAAAGAATTGCATCATTATGGTTGGGAATCCCTTTAAGTACATCTGCATATTTTGTCAAGATTTCGATTACTTTCCGAGCGTGAGCTTCCTCTTGTGTTACCACCCACATCAAAGCGTTCAGATAAGCTGCTCCAAAATCGGCTTCATATTTACTTTTCGTCCACGCATATTCGTCCTGTCGCGCAATATATTCAAAAGGTCCCTGTATTTGGTAATCAGATTTAGCCCGATTATCAGCTTTCATCAAAAGATATGTCTGATAAGCCGGATCATTATCATTCGCTTTTGTAACGATAGCACGCATACGTTCGATACTTTTCGTATTATGTAATATGCCAGGATGCTCCAGCGAAGGAGTATATTCATCCATAGTAATCTCCGGAAGATCATCAATACTGGTTTTACCATCTTCTATTTCACTACTACATGACAACAATGTCATGAAGAAAGTGCATACGATTATAATATATTTTTTCATAATTCTTTTTATTCTTTATTTTTACTTTCTTCATAATAAGCATTCAGGTCATCCATTGACTTGAATGTTTTCACCCAGTGCAATTCAAAGTAATGGTCATTAGAATTATCCGTTCCTGTCTTATATTTAAACATAGACATTTCTGTCGGACCTTTTCCTTCCAAAGTAGCCCCTCCATCGTAGGTTATCTTAGACAAATCTATATAATAGATTCTGCTTCCATCATCGTATGGCAGGATACGGTCCCAGTTCATGCCTGCGTTTGCTCCCACAGTACTACCTCCACTAACTTTGAAGTCCATATTATGCCACAGGGAACCTTTGCCTGTTCCTGATTCAACGTATGATTTAATTGCCAGAATAGGATATGTATCGACATCAATCCATGTAGTACCACGTTCCAAGTATCCACTAACCTTGCTAGCTGCCTCTACAATCATCTTATCACCATCAATACGGATCTTTCCATTGCCACTAGCAATTTTATATATGCTAAACTGATTTCCGTAGTCATTAATTTTGCCCTTAACAACAGCTACAGTGGTTCTACCTAATATTGTTCCGTCTTCTTTCGCTACCGTAATTTCTGTCTCACCGTATGCCCGGGCAGTAATAATAGCTTCATTAGTAACGGTTAATACATCTTCATTACTACTCTTCCAATTTAAAGCTTCAACAGTCGCATCTGCCGGAACCATCTTGTATAAAAGTTGAGCCGTTTCATTTAAAGCAAATTCCTGTCCGTCGGCAAGAGTAATACTTTGCAATTCAATAACAGGGAGCACTGTTACATTAACAGTCTTCTGAAGATTAGAGCCATCTTTCGTTTTCACTGTAATGGCAACTGTTCCAGGAGATAATGCATTCAGTTTGCCATTCTCATAGCTAAGAATGGAAGGATTACGACTTTCGCAATCAAACACCTTATAGCCATTCTCAGGCGTTAATATTACATAGTTAGCCAAAGCCTTTGATGTTTTCTCATACATCTCAAAATCCTCGATTTGCATATCTGTTGCAATTCCAACAACATTTACCGTAAACGACTGTAATGCTTCAAAAGCAACGGATTGAGTCAGTTTAATAACCGCAGCACCCATTTTTTTAGCTTTCACAACCCCATTTTGTGATACTTCAGCAATATCTGAATCCGAAGAAGACCAGGTTATCTCCGGGTCCGTTATATCATCTGGAATAATAGTATATGAAACTGTCTGTTCCATCCCTTGCGCTAACACGAGCGTGGGCTCTACATCAAGCACAATATCTTCCTTACTCATCATCCTTACCCCTGTCATTTTCCCTTCGGAATATTCTTCATTGCAAGAGACCATAGCTAAACCGATAAACAGCAGCCCGGCAAGCATCCATTTGGATAAAATCAAATTTATATCTTTCATAATTCTTTTATTTTTAAATCAGATAGTTATACTATTCCCAGCCAAAATTCTGCCCCAAATTCGGATTTAATTGCAACTGGTCGGCAGGTAAAGGATATAAATAATTTTTTTCCTCCCATTTGCGACCAGTTTCCACTATAATGCAACCATTCAGGTCTGTGGAATATGACAGATTTTCTTTTGCATAATCCGTACCAGTCTTCTTTATTCCTAGTATATCCTGTGGCATTTCAATTTCTGCGATCTTCCAACGTTTCAGATCATCAATACGGAAACCCTCATTAAACAATTCAACAGTACGTTCACGACGAATTTCAGTTTGCATACTCAACCCATTTGTTGAAACTAATTCGTTGGAAAGTTTCGGCATATCTTTGTTAACACGACAACGAACCAAATTCAATGATATATCCAAATCCGTATTATCAATCTTATTATCGCGTTCGTAAACAGCTTCTGCATAATTTAATAAAACTTCTGCATAACGTATAATAGGATAATCATATCCCTCTTTAGTATCTGCAACAAAACGTTCCGTACACCATTTTTGATTATTATAGCAAGTACCGATCTTAGGATCATAGACTTCATATTTTTTCTGCTCCGGTTTACCTGCCGGATATTGATAATCGGAATCATCCCAATTTACACGACTCTTACCAGCCGCATTAGAGAAATAACATACACCCGGCTCCAACAAGGTATATTTCATACGATTATCACGATTCTGAAACTCCGATTTTTTCTTTGTATATCCTTCAAATAAATCATTTGTTTTTCCATTATATTCCATCGGGAGTCCATTGGAACATAAATACATATTAGCAAATTTACGAGATATCCAAAGTGTATTATTCAGGCAACCTTTAGTAATATTTGTGCCAATGGGAGAAAGCACCTCTTCATGACTACGAACAAAAATATATTCTTTATTATCCGATTTCTTCAAATCAGCCGGATTTGATTTCGCATCCTCCAATATAAACATATATTTCTGTGCACTGTCCCCCAAAGCTATACTCTTGGTATCCGTACCAAACAATTCGAATTGTTTAGCATCAATTACTTTTTTAGCTGCTTTTGCTGCAATGTCCAGCAATTTTACACCTCGTTCTACATTTCCTCTAAACTTTTGCCAACTACCTTCATATAACGCTACACGTGATAAAAATGCATTAGCACCTTCCCAACTTATACGTGCCGATCCACCTTTATTACTAAGTTCTTTAAATGTCGGCAACTTTTCTATTGCCAAATTCAAATCCTCAATAATAAAATCAGCCACTTCACTACGATCATTCCGTTTCTGCTTCATTTCCGGTGAATTGATTTCCAATGGAGTTTTAGTTATAATAACATTACCATACGCCTGCAACAATTCGAAATAGCAATAAGCACGAAAAAATGGGCTTCAGCCACATATTGCTTGATAGCAGCTGGATCAACATACTTCTCTGCGTTCTGCAACAACATGTTAGTCCGGCGGATATTATTGTAATTGTCAGTATAAGTAGCGTCTGATGAGGGTACAGTATTACTACCATGACTATATTTATCATAAGTCTGATAAGTTATCAAATCGGAACGCTTGTCACTATGTACTCCATCCAGTGTCGATTTAAAATCACGTGTCCAACCATAAAAATTATTAGCAAATTGCTCAAAATCACTGGTTGATGTCCACATAACATCACCTCCCAACTGGTCTTGCGGGTCCAAATCCAAGCAAGAATGCAAAGTAGTCCCAAAAACTACCGACAGAAAGAATATTATTATTTTATTTGATTTCATAATCTAACGTTTAAAATGTTGCATTAATACCTACTGTATATGTTCGATTAAAAGGATAGCGACCCAAATTTTCAACCTTACGTGTCTGTTCAGGATCCCAACCGTCTCTGATATTACTATGTTCCCATAGGTCAGCCCCTGTTACATAAACACGTAGTTTACTAATTACTTTTGTCTTTGCCAACCATGTAGCAGGAAGCGTATAACCGATTGTCAAATTCTTCAGACGAACATAAGCTCCGTTTTCTACCGACCAGGAAGAACATTGATAATTATAGTTATTAATAGAGCTAGTATTGCTATAAGTCGGATAATAAGCATTACTATGTTCTGCACTCCATGTATTTCCTACAGATTGCGTCGTTGTGTTCAACCACCATGCACTCATGGGCACCCTCCACGCAGAGCCTTCACGAAAGATAGTCCGTCGTCCCACACCTTGGAAGATTACAGAAAAGTCAATCCCTTTCCATTCAAATCCGGCATTAAAAGAATAAGATAGTTTCGGATCATCGGTTCCAAGATAAACCATATCGTTCTGATCAAGTTTTCCGTCCCCATTTACATCTTCAAACATATTATCACCTAAACGAAGATTCTTCTCCATACCAATACCATTTCCAGTCAGGTAATAATCATAATACTTCTGCAATTGTTCCTCTGTCTGAATTTTACCTGTATAACGCAAGCCAAAATAAGAATTTAACGGATAACCTTGTTGAGTCGCGTCAAAACCGCTTGACAATACCGAGGTAGCCCCCATGTCCACCAGTTTGTTGGTTGCATAAGTAATGGTAGCTCCTACATGATAATTTACAGCACCAATCTTATCTGCCCAGTTGAGAATACCTTCCCATCCCTTAGCTTCAAATTTACCGATATTGGCAGCAGGTGCTTTATCTCCCAAAATACCCGGATATTGGGCGGCAATCAGCATATTATTATTCTTTCTTAAAAATAAATCCACCGTACCTGTCAGCCTGTTATCTAAAAATCCGAATTCTAAAGCCACATTATAATTATGAATACGTTCCCAAGTACGTTCGGTAGAAACTATTTCCCCATTAGTATTAATGATAGACACTTTGCTTCCATCCATTAACACTCCAGTACCAGAACCGAAATTATACAATTGCGTCCCGTCATATCGTCCAATACCACTCTGATTTCCCAATACACCATAAGACACTCTCAACTTCAAATTACTCAGAAAAGGAGATAACGGTCTCATAAAATTTTCCTCTGTCAAGCGCCAGGCACCCATCACTCCCCAAAAGAATTGCCAACGATTTTCTGCCTGAAATTTAGAAGAGCCATCATAGCGCATATTAGCATCCACCAAATAACGACTTTTATAGTCATACCCCAAACGTCCGAAATAAGACATCATTGCTTCGTGCCACTTTTCAGGCTTTACCGTTTTCTCACCGGAGCCATTCGGAATCTCTAATGAAGGCTTGATATTCTTAATAGCTGTTTCTGTACGCTCATATTGGGTATAATTATATTGTGCTCCTACCATCGCACTCAGATTATGAGCATTTGCTAATGTCTTATGCCAGTTCAGATAGCCCGAAGCCAAATAATAATCTGTATTAGCATAAGATTTAGTATACTTACTGTTCTCCTGTGTAGGTTCTGACCAGACCACTTTTGTACCAGCATAATTATACCAGTCTATCGCTTTTTCCTGTATATCACGAATAGCCAGGTTCGTATTGTACCCTAATTGTACAACAGCATCCAAATCTTTCGTAATATTCCATTTTATCTGTTCACTAATATTAAGTGCCGAAACTTTCAGTTTATTATCCCCGCCCAATTCGGCCAGCCAGTTAGGAGATTTCCAATTCCCCCAGGCATAGGGACGCCCATCAATAGAAGAAGAAGGCAATCTCGGTTGGGGTACGGAAGCACTTAACACACTACCTATCAAACTAGGTTTCACTTGACTCTCACGGCTATAAGCTATAATAGACTCCAATGAAATATTATTAGCCAGTTTGAATGTATTAGTCAAACGGAAATTATAACGCTCTTTATTATTATTTCCCCACTGCAATGTACTGCCATCATACATATATCCTAATGAAAGGCGATAAAGAGATTTCTCCGTTCCTCCGGAAATAGCCAGTTCATGTTGTGTGGACGCTGCATTGCCCCAAAGCATATCCTGCCAGTCATTTTCCATAAAACAGAAATCAGCAACACCACTAAAACCTCCAGTCGGATTAGGATTATTCTCTAAGTCAATATATTGTCCTTTGTATTGTTTTGCCAGTTTGGCATAACGAATCTTATCTGTATCTACATACCCATCATTGGTTTGTGCAGCAATAAGAGCATCCGCCCATTGATCCAGATTCATCAGCTCCGGCTGCAAACCAATAACTTTACCTGTAAACGAACCATTATATGACACTGTAGTTTTTCCTTCCCGAGCCTTTTTAGTGGTAATCAAGACCACACCACCTGCCGCCTTTGAACCGTAAATAGCCGCAGAAGCATCCTTCAGGAAATTAATTGACTCAATATCATCCGTATTCAGATTTCTCATTCCACTGATACCATCAGAAAATTCAACTCCATCAATGATAACCAATGGATCGGTTGCATTAGTAGAGGTTGCACCACGCAACTTCATTCCCCAACCTTCTTCACCCGGAGCACCTGAGCTACGTGTCACAATTACTCCTGGAACCGTGCCCTGCATTGCTTGCAAAGGACTAGCTAACGCTCCTTTACTTTCTAGTGTCTTAGCACCAACAACAGTCACCGCACCTGTCAGAGAAGCCTTTTTTTGAGTTCCATAACCAATTACAACAACTTCATCCAGCGTTTCCGAATCTTCCATCATTACTACATTCTTCAGTTTCGGATCGGCAGCCGAAAGCTCAACCGTCTTATAACCAATGAAAGAAATCACAATCTTTGCTGTTCTGGAAGCCACATTAAATGAAAAATTACCATCAATATCTGTAATTACTCCATTAGATGTTTCTTTTTCCTGGATACTGGCGCCAATTACCGGTTCACCATTTATATCCACTACCCGTCCACTCACTTTAACAGCCTGCATGACAACCTCCGAATCCTGTACGTCAGCCCATATAGGAGCTGGTACACCAGCAATAAATGCCGAGGCTATCATAGCTGAAAAAAGAACTCTTTTCGATGAGTTTCTTAGAAAATCATTCTTCATAAAATTAAATTTAAAATTAATATTATCTAATTTTTATTCAATCAAATACATTTACTGACATAATCCCTCACCTCTTTACGCCCAAGATAAAGATGATTATCTACCGTGCGAACGGACACATTCAATCTTACGGAAATTTCATTTTTTGATAATCCCTGAAAACGATTCATTACATAAACTATTTTCCGCTGAAGAGGTAATTTATTGACTGCCTCTGTCTCCCATTCCGACAATTCTTTTACCATAAATGAGTTTTCAACATCATCTACATATTTACCAGATTCTTCATATATATAAGAAGAAATACCATCTTGTTTTTTATAATATCTGCGGAGATAATCAATAATCAAATTATAGGCAATAGTATAAATCATTGACCGGACAGTATCTTTACGAATCATTGATTTATAGGAAACTAAACGAAGAAAAACATCTTGCGACAAATCTTTCGCCAATTCTTTATCTCCTACTCTGACAGAAATATAATTAATCAGTGAAGATTGATAAGCATTATATGCATCAATTATAATCTGATCGGAATTTGAAAATAGTGTCTGCATGGCATTGTTTTTTCTATTTATTAGATTCAATTAATGACGCTTTATTGCTATCATCTTTTTGCAAATCTAAAAACAAAACCACCTGTCAGCAAATGTTCATTCGCCTCTTTTATCCCAAGTAATCCGGGATTTACAACATAAATATAATCAACTTATTATCAATACATTACTATAATAAAAATAAGTTCCAAAAAATATGGGAATGCACTCATTCCCCATTTTCATCCACTACCAGATTAAGTTTTTTACAATATTCCATAGGGGGCATCCCAGTCACATTTTTGAATACACGATAAAAAGTTGTTTTCGAATTAAAGCCGCACTGTTCGGATAAAGCTTTCAATGTGTATTTGGAAAGATTCTCCTGTGTGAGCCGAAGTTTTATTTCCTTCACTCGATAAACATTAATGAAGTTTGCAAAATTAACTTTCATATGACTATTCAACAATTGCGAAAGTTCCAGTTCGGTACAACCTAATTGTGAAGCAACTTCACTAATGCTAAGTTTGGAATTCAAATAAGGTTTCTCTCGTTTCATATAGTCTAATAATTCATCCATAATATCCCCCACTTTTTCCTCAGGAAGTGTTGCTTGTATTTCTTTCGCTTTATTCTGTTGTCGAACAACAGAACCTAAAATCAAACGTTCTTCTTTCATACGTTTTTGCAAACTCCGGATTTTGCCATAAAAATAGACCATTAAAGCACCAATTACCACGATAACTAAAAGAATCATTACGAATGTAAAATAAGACTTATGAACAGAAACAGACCATTGCTGTGCCGGTTCGCTATTCTCAGATGCCCTTATCTTAAAAACATATTTCCCGGAAGGTAAATTATAGTAAATCACTTCATTCACTCCTGTCTGCTTTACCCAATCTTTATCGTACCCTTCCAATTTATATTCATAATAATTAGCATAAGGAAGAGAATAATCCAAATTAGAGAATTTAAAACAAAGCGTATTATCTTTATATAAAGTAATTGCTTCCGACTGATTGCGGAAAGTAGGATCATACTCCATTTTATCAATCAGATAAGAACTGACAATAGGATGTTTCACACTTTTAACATCAACATTGGTATCATCCTCAGACGTATAAATCAACCCTCCTTCATTTGCCCACCAAATTATATTCGAATCTAATTGGTAAACATTATTATTAAAGTCTGTTCCAATCAGACCGTCCATACGACGATATGTATAGTGAATACTTTCTGTTGAATCAAATTTGACGATTTCTTTCAACGTAGTAATCCAAAAATTTCCCTGTTTATCCTCCAATATACTCAAGACTATATTATCAGGAAGTATATCCCCTTTTGTATAATGCTTATTAATAGTCAAATCCTGATTTATTTTATACAAGCCATTTTCCGAGCAAATCCAAATATTATTTTTAGAATCTTCCATTATATACTTCACTGTCGACTGAATAGGAGAACTAAAACAATCGGAACGGATTTTTCCTGTTTCAATATCCATCAAGAATAATCCAGAGTATGTACCTATCCACAATCTACCGATAGAATCAGGATACACATAGAAAACTGTATTATTAGTCAATCCGGAATTAGAAACATCGTACTTTTTCAATAACTTGCCTTGCATGGAACATCGATATACGCCATCGGTTGAAGCAAACCATAAATTACCTTCCTGGTCTTCAGCAAACTGAAAGAAACATCCATATAAAAGAGGTTCTTCTTTGGAGAAATCTTTTAAGGTTAACGAGTTTTCATCAAAAAGATAAACCCCTCCTCCATAAGTACTAATCAAAATAGAATTATTACTCAACTCCTTTATACACAAAATAATATCCGACCGCAACGGAGAAGATTCATCTTCGGATATGAATTTCTTAATTCTATTTTCTTTTTCTGATATATAAAAAAGACCGGTACGTGTTCCTATCAATTTATTGCCACTCTTTAGCTGACAAAAACTTCGGATATTATAATCTGTAGAGTAGAAATCCTTCCAATCATAATAAGAAAACTTTTCTCCGACTAATGGCGTATAATTTAATCCTCCGAATTGAGTACCAATCCACCAAATACCCTTATCATACAAAAATGAAGTAATAGTATTACAACCTATTGAATAACGTTTTTTTTCCTTATAAGAAAAGTTTTCCATATGTCCGTCCGCCAAAGATAAAACTTTCATACCCTTTCCGTTCGTCCCTACGCACAACAGGCCATCGTGATAATCCATTGTCATCACCAAATTATGCTCAAAACCTTTCACCGGGGTGAAAGTTCTTTTTTGGAGATTAAAACAAAAAACACCTTTATTAAAACTACCTAAATAGTCGCCCCTTAGAATGTGCTTTTACGCCTAATAATCAACATATTAATAT
>ERZ894232.2190-NODE-2190-length-14793-cov-10.204641_pt1 | contig 14793 bp, 12 predicted proteins | sample MGYA00380296_ERZ894232 | MGnify/ENA primary metagenome ERZ894232 (study PRJEB32331, sample SAMN06328433) | human gut metagenome | biome: human gut microbiome; feature: stool | host: Homo sapiens | collected 2014-08-14 ... | reverse complement strand
ATGGTGCACCAAAGAATGCCTTACACGAAAGTGTGAGGCGTTTTTTTGTTGATCTATTTCAAGAAGGCACGATCTGGTGCACCATTCCCTTCGGGACGGCTTCATGCTTCGCCTACGGCTCGCATTCAGCTCGCGGGGACTGGTCGCTAAAAATGGTTGCGGGTTTGTGAGCAGGGGCCACGATTGAGCGTGAGCGAAAGCGGGGAGCGAACAATGTACGCCGCGCGCGGCGTACAACCACACGAGCGGTTTTGCGAAGCAAAATGGAGGCCTTACAGGCCGACAAGCGGACCGGACTGAATTCTTAACGCGCCCACTGATGGTGCACCAAAGAATGCCTTACACGAAAGTGTGAGGCGTTTTTTTGTTGATCTTATATACTAAAGGCAGAAATAGTCAACGACGGCAGAAAGGGGGCGGAGCGCACAAACAGCAAGGTGCAGGAAGCTTTTCCGGCAGAGCAGTGGTTTCAAGATGCGCATCGATTTCCGTGATGCTTTTCCCGCTGATTTATTGCTCCGTCACTTGCAGCACACAGGCACAATAGCCGGGTTCGGGCTGATAGCAATGGATGATAAGATTTTTGTTTATCTCGGGACTGTAATCATGGAGGGTGTGCTTTGTTCCGTTTAACGCCACATCTGCATAGGCTACAAGCCATTTTTTATCACCGTTGGGGAACACCTTGTAAAAAGAGCGGTTCAGCATTTCTTCTATGGGAACGCCTTCCACCACCGCCATTTCCGCATTGCAGTAGCGAAAAATAAAATCCACGCCGTGGCCGTCCTCGTTAAAGATATGTGTTCGGCGGATTTGAATTGCTGGATGCGACTTTGGCTGAAAACTTCGGTGTTTCCATTGATGGTAATTTTGAAGTGGACTTTACGGGGTTCGAGGCGATTATAGATATGGTTGGCGGCATAGATATTGAACTGACTTCTGCGGAGGCGGATTATATCAACAAGCGTAATGATACCTCTATCGTTGCGGGTTTGAATCATTTGAACGGAGCGGAGACTCTAACGTATGCGCGTGCCCGTAAAATCGATAGCGATTTTGGCCGTACAGAGCGTCAGCGAAAAGTGTTGATGGCTGTGTATGAACAGACCAAGAATTTGCCGGCAAGCGAGCTTTTTGATTTAATGAATAATGCACTTCCATATTTGACTACGGACTTGACGGATAGCGAAATATTGTCGTTAGTCTACCGGCTGCTCCCCTTGGCTTCTTCGATATCAATAAGCTCCCACACAGTCCCGGCGAGCGATTGTTATTATAGTGCGAACATTCGTGGAATGTCCGTGCTGGTGCCGGACCTGCCCCTGATCCGACAACGGCTGGAAGAATACTTGCCATTGGAATAAGTCAGGAGATACTGCCAATGCGTGCTTCTCCATGGGGTCATCCTTGCTGCGTTTCTGTATTCTTTAGACTACTCTCAAAAATACATTTTTTCATGGTACTATTTTCGCACTTTGGAGAGGACGGGGGAAGACAGGGCTTTATTAGGCGGGGGCCTTGCTGACAGACCCTGTCTGACGGTTTGATTTATTTTTGCCTTGAGATTCTGGTGTTCAGCTTTTTGAGCTTTTCGTAACGGATTTTGGTCTGGTGGTACTCGGCTGCCATGCGCTCTTTGCAGTCGTCACTCATCATGCCTTTTACAGTGTCTTTCAGTTCCATGTCGTCCTCCTTGAATCCTTTTCGTAAAAATGGGCATAAAAATACCACGGTGCGTGTGCATCGTGGTTCAGGTGTCTTCTTTGATGTCATCCAGCGGAGCAAGTGACTTTGTTTTTTCCAAATACCACTTGGCAAATGCTTCCGAATCGCCATCCAGTACAAGGCCGGAATCGCTAAAATCCACCGCTTCAAAATCCGAAAAATTCACTTCTGCTTTCCTACTATCAGCCACTTTGCCCACCCCTTTTCAACCCATTTTGAAATCATTTTTTGTGCGTCTGAATCAGATATTTTGTTGGGTTTTCTTATAAGAAAACGTCGCACATCATTTTGCAATCTGATGTTATCACAATTTGGAGATTTCGTCAATATTTCCAATCCGCCATTGTTTTTGGCGATAGTGATTCCCTGATATCCAGGAATAGTAACAGCTGCGATATCTTCAATTGAAAAGCTGCTGTTTCTCGGATGGTTATGCAAAAAGCCAGTTGAAAGCGGTGGAATAGAGATTGTGGTTTCATCGCCAAATACAATAGTCTTTTGACTTAAATCTCCTGAAACAATAAAAGCTGTTTCAAAGCAGTTGTTTTTGTCGCGAGAAGTTTGAAGCAGTTCTTTATGTAACGATCTAAATTGCTTGTTTTGATCTTCGGTAAACCAATCGACCTTAACAGCGGGGAAATCATTGATTACGGAATCAGTGATTTTCGTAATGGGACCTTTCCCTCTCTCAGCAGCACTGATCAAATACTTTTGTCTTTCGGCATACGCCGCCCGTTTCTGGGCATTGATGCGCTCCTTGTTGGCGGCATAGTTCACCCGGCGCATTTTGTTGTTGCCGCCGCTCGCCGCACGGTACTAGCCAAGCTGCTGTATGATGGCTTTCTCTCGGTCCGAAAGTTCCCATCTGACTGCCGCTGCGCGCTCGCACAAAAGCAGCCCGGACCCAAAAATACTTTTCCGTCCCGCTTTTGTGCGTCCAGGCTTCCAACCTGGATGCAGTCATCTGCCAGAATTTTCAGGTCTACCCCGTATCTTGCATACCTCTGCATCATGGCCGCGGTGATAACATTCATGGGGTAATCATATTTCGGCAGTTCTTTCCTATTTGCTTTAATTAACCTGTCATTTTCCCGATTGATTGCCTTTGTCAAATCCGGTGAGGTCTGCGCCACAATCCCGCCGCTGTAGCTCGTCACAAATGATGTTTTTACCCTTGCGCCGTTTTCGTAGGTGATCGGGCAGTCCATGATAATGTGGTTCGTCTGCTTAAACACTTTCCGCCCGCTAAAACAGCTCAACGACGGCGCGAACAGAAAAAATGGGATCCCGTGTTCCAGGTAAAATGCGCAGATGCTCGCCAAAATAGAGAACGGCGGGTTGTCAAACACAACCGCACCGTCAGGGTAGGGAAATGCTTTGTAATCGCCCGCATCCATGAGGCAGAAAAGTATATCCCGCTTGACTGTCTTTGCCTGAGTCCGCAGTGTGGCTTTGCCTCCTGTGAGATCGGCAACAAGCTGACCGAGCTGGAACAGTGGAACAAGCTCAAACTGGTCAAGGAAATCGCCGAGACCGTGTGGGGTAAATAAGAAGTATGACCGGCAGATCTTTGGAAACAGAGAACTGCCGGTTTTCAATATAAATTTGTCTTCCAAGCCCCGTCCTACGGACGGGGCTTGGTATGCTGCGGATTTTTAATGTGTAGTACGGCAGTAGGGCGGCCAGGGGGCTGGCCGCCCTACTGCGGAATATTGTGGTGTTGATTCGCAATGAATCTGCATATTTGTGGCATGCCAGGGCTGGCCTGATCTGGCAGCCCCGACCGACAAAACGCTTTGAGGGCAAACAAACTGCTCCACCCCGTATTTGCTGTGTATGGTTGTATGTGCTATACTAAAAACAATCTATGGTGCAGCTGAAAAGTCGAAAATATCGTTTATTTCTACAAACGCAGCGGGATTTTGCGTTAAAAGTCCTTGGAATCCACAAAAGATTCCTGCGGCTCTTTGCCTTACATCCTGCTTGTGTTTGCGAAATATCCGTCATTTTCTTTGTTTTCAGATACACCTTAAGAAACCGCACCAGATGTGGACTGTGCGGGGCCGCAGTGTGGTGTTGAGAAAGGGGAGCAGCAGATGACCCGGATTGCGATTGTGGAGGACGAGGCGGCGGTGCGGGAACAGCTGGCGGGGTATGTGCAGCGGTACACCCGGCAGTACGGCACGCCGTTTGAGGTAACGGAGTTTGCGGATGGGATGGAGATTCTGGAAGATTACCGCCCGCAGTTCGACATCATCTTTCTGGATGTGGAGATGAAGCACCTGGACGGCATGGAGACCGCCCGCCGCATCCGGGAGCGGGACGGCGGGGTGCTGATCGTGTTCATTACCAACATGGCGCAGTATGCCATCCGCGGATATGCCGTTGGGGCGCTGGATTATGTGCTGAAACCGGTGCCCTACTTTGCGTTTTCGCAGCAGCTGCAAAAGGCGCTGGGGCAGCTGGAAAAGCGGGAGCGGCATTACCTGGCCGTGGCGGTGGACGGCGGCATGCGGCGGCTGGACGCGGCGGAAATCTATTACCTGGAAAGTGAAGGCCACAAGGTACATTTTTACACCGAAAAAGAAGATTTTGTGGTGCCGGGCACCCTGAAAAACTATGAGGAAAAGCTGGTGGGCCGGGCGTTTGCACGGTGCAACAGCGGGTATCTGGTCAATCTGGCGCAGGTTTCCGGCGTGCAGCAGGATATGGTGCAGGTTGGTCCGTATACGCTGCAGATCAGCCGCCCGCGGCGCAAGGCCTTTATGGCGGGGCTGGCGGATTATATTGGGGGTGCGGGCTAATGACGACATTGCCGGATATTCCCCGCCTGTACACCGCTTTGGCGGAAGTGCTGGCGGCGCTGATGTATGCGCACAGGCTGCCGCCGCGGATGGATCAGCGCGTGATCTGGGGCGTAGAAGCCGGTTGGGCGGTGCTGCTGGGGGCGTTTTTGCAGGCCACGGGGAAAGTTCCGCTGGCGTGGTGGATTCCCTGCATGGCAATGGCGATTCTTTCCATGCTGCTGTTTTTGTGGGTCACACGCAGCATTACGCTGCTGGAAGCGGGTTATGTGTGCGCGCGAGCCTTTATTTTGGCGGAGCTGGCGGCCAGCGTGGAATGGCAGCTGCACTGCGTGCTGTGGCCGCAGCGCGGTGGGGCGGAGCCGCTTTCGCTGCTGTTGTTGGCGGCGGTGTACGGCGGCATTTTTGCCGCGATGCTTTTTGTGGAGAACCGCCGCCCCGGCCCGGCCGGGAAGCTGAAAATAACGCCCGCAGGAACTTTTGTGGCGGTGGTCATGGCGCTGACCGCATTTGCCGTGAGCAATTTGAGCTTTGCCAACGGCAGCGAAGCCAACATGAACATGTTTTACATCCGCACGCTGGTGGACCTGGCCGGGGTGCTGATTTTGACGGTGCAGCACGAGCAGCTGCGCGAAGCCGCCCTGCACAGCGAGCTGGCGGAGCTGGACGGCGTTTTGCACCGCCAGTACGAGCAGTACAAGCAGAGCAAGGAGAACATCCGCCTGATCAACCGGCGCTACCACGAGCTGAAAATGCAGATTGCGGCCATCCGGGCGGAGCGGGACCACGCCAAGCAGGATGTGGCGCTGGCGGCCATGGAAAGCGTCATCCGCCAGTGCGAGGTGGAGAACAAGACCGGCAACCCGGTGCTGGACACCCTGCTGACGGCCAAAAGCCTGTACTGTCAGCAGTACCACATCACGATGACCTGCGTGGCGGACGGGCATTTGCTGGATTTTTTGGAGACAGGGGAAATCTGCACGATTGTGGGTACGGCGCTGGACAATGCAACCGAGAGCGTGGAGACCGAGCCCGACCACGAAAAGCGGCTGATCCGGGTGGCGGTGTACGCCCAGAACGGCTTTGTGATGCTGCGGTTTGAAAACTACTGCGCGCAGGAAGTGGAGCTGGGCGCGGACGGCCTGCCGCGCCGCAACACCCATGGCGGCAGCGACCTGCGCAGTGTGCGCGCCGCAGCCGAAAAGCGCGGCGGAACGATGACGCTGCACTGGGAAAACGAGTGGTTTACGCTAAGGGTATTGCTGCCGCAGAAAAGCTGAATGGATGGCTGGGGGTCTAGGATAAGGCACCCGGCCATTTTTGGTGTTTGGGCGGGGTGCACAAAACAGGGTCGAGATGCTTTGTGAGAGATGCACAACAAAAAATGAAATGTTTTTGAAACTTTTGCAAAACATGCAACGGAAACAACAGTTTGTGCAAAAAATGAGCCGAAAGAAAATTGTTTTGGTACAATATCATCAATGAAAGCGGGAATCCCGTCAGCCGCTATCCGGAGGGCGGCACAATAAAAGGAGGAAAACAATGAACACCCTGCTTCTTACCCTGGCAAACATGGGCGTCAGCCTGGACGACGTTGCCGACGTGGTCAATAACTGCATCCCGCAGCTCATCTTCTTTGGCGTTGTGGTTGCCGCCGCCATTATCGTACTGATCGCTATGGCGGTCAACAAGAAACTGGCCAAGCCCACCAAATTCATGGTGCGCGCCCAGTCTGGCCTGGCCGTGCTGGTGGCTTTCGGCATCATGCTCAACCTGGTTGCCTTTGGCCCCATGAGCACCATGCTCGACCTGGTCACCGGCAACGGCACTATCACCGAAGAATCTGGTGCAGAGGCCAACGCCCTGTGCACCGAGATTGCCGAGGAAGGCATCGTCCTGCTGCAGAACGATGACAACGAACTGCCCCTCGCGTCCGGCAGCAACCTGAACGTCTTTGGCTGGGCTTCTGTCGGCCCTGTCTACGGCGGCTCCGGCGCCGGCGCGATCTCTGCCGATCGTCCCACCGTCAGCCTGCTGGATGGCCTGCACAACGCCGGCATCAACACCAACACCGAGCTGAGCGATTTCTACACCGCTTACTGCGCCGAGCGCCCGGCGCTGGGTTACATCAACCCTAACTGGACCCTGCCCGAGCCCACCGCCGCCAGCTACACCCAGGAGCTGATCGACAACGCCAAGTCTTTCTCTGACACTGCAATGGTCGTCATCAGCCGTGTTGGCGGCGAGGGTGCTGACCTGCCCACCGATATGAGCACCGTCAACTACACCGACAACTCCACCGAGTACAAGGACTTCGAGGACGGCCAGCATTACCTCTCCCTGAGCAAGACTGAGCGCGACATGGTCGACCTCGTCTGCTCCAACTTCGACAACGTTGTGCTGGTTTACAACGCTGCCAACACCCTCGAGCTGGGCTTCGTCGATGAGCACCCCCAGATCAAGAGCGTTATCTGGTGCCCCGGCACCGGCCAGACCGGCTTCAACGCCCTGGGCGAGATTGTTGCCGGTGAGGTCAACCCCTCCGGCCACTCTGCCGACACTTTCGTCTATGACCTGACCGCAGCTCCTTACTTCAACAACATCGGCGACTTTGCTTACACCAATGCGGATTCCGTTGGTTACACCGTTGCCAGCCAGGCTGGCGGTGATGCAAAGCTGGTTCCCCCGCACTTCGTCAACTATGTTGAGGGCATCTACGTCGGCTACAAGTTCTACGAGACTGCAGCTGCCGAGGGCCTGATCGACTATGACAAAACCGTTCAGTACCCCTTCGGCCACGGCCTGTCCTACACCACCTTTACCCAGAAAATCGACTCCATGACCGAGGCTGACGGCACCATCACTCTGGATGTCACCGTCACCAACACCGGCAGTGTGGCCGGTAAGGACGCCGTGCAGGTCTACTTCAACCCGCCGTACACCGATGGCGGCATTGAGAAGGCTTCCGCCAACCTCGTCACCTTCGGCAAGACCGACTCCATTGAGCCGGGCGCTTCCCAGACCTTGACCCTGACCTTCAACACCGAGGACATGGCCAGCTTTGACAGCAAGGACAAGGGCTGCTACGTGCTGGAAGAGGGCGACTATATCATCAGCATCAACGAGGATTCCCACACGGTGCTGGATTCCAAGACCTACAATGTCGCTTCCACCATCGTCTATGACGAGTCCAACCCCCGCAGCACCGATGCCGAGGCTGCAACCACCAAGTTCGACTTCGCTGACGACAAGCTCGTCACCCTGTCCCGTGCTGATCACTTCGCCAACTATGCCGAAGCTGTTGCTGCTCCCTCTGACTATACCATGTCTGAGGAAAGCATGAGCACCCTGTACAACGACCACAACTGGACCCCTGAGGACTTCAACGACCCCAACGATGAGATGCCCGTTACCGGTGCCAACAACGGCCTGAAGCTGGCTGACCTGCGCGGTGCTGACTACGACGACGAGCGTTGGGATACCCTGCTCGACCAGATGACCGTCACCGAGATGGACGACCTGATCGCACTGGGCGGCTACCAGACCAAGGCCGAGGCCAGCGTTGACAAGTACGCGACCATCGACTGCGACGGCCCCGCTGCCATCAACAACAACTTTACCGGCGTTTCTTCCATTGGCTTCCCGTCCGAGATCATCATCGCTTCCACCTTCAACACCGACCTGGCCCGCCGCTACGGCGAGAGCATCGGCTGCATGGCCAGCGAGATGAACGTCACCGGCTGGTACGCCCCCGCCATGAACGGCCACCGTTCCGCCTTTGACGGCCGTAACTTCGAATATTACTCTGAGGACAGCGTCCTCGCCGGTTACATCGGTGCCAGCTCCATTGCCGGTGCCCAGAGCTACGGCGTCTACGCTTACATGAAGCACTTTGCCCTGAACGACCAGCAGATCAACCAGAGCAAGCTGCTCTGCACCTGGGCTGACGAGCAGGCTATCCGCGAGATCTACCTGCGTCCCTTCGAGATCAGCGCCAAGGTCGGCGGCTGCAAGGCCGTCATGTCCAGCTGGAACTATATTGGCAACCAGTGGGCCGGTGCCTGCAATGCACTGCTGAACGGCGTGCTGCGCGGCGAGTGGGGCTTCCGCGGTATGGTCATCACCGACGGCTTCCACTTCACTGACTACATGGATTCAGATATTGCCATCCGCAACGGCTGCGACCTGATGCTGAAGAACTACGATGTTGCTACCAACCACCTGACCGATACCACCAGTGCTACCAGCGTTAAGGCTATGCGTCAGGCTTGCAAGAACATCATGTACACCGTGGTCAACTCCCGCGTTTACGACCCCGCCAACACTGTTTCCACCCCCATCTGGCGTACCGCTATGATCGTGGTCAACGTGCTGCTGGCTGTACTACTGGTCGTGCTGGAAGTTCTCACCTTCAAAAGCTACAAGAAGAAAAAAGCACAGTAAAGTGTAATTTGTAAGCTGTGCAGCTGCCCTGCGGTCCATCGCCGCCGACTTTGCGCGGTTGTGCGGTGGGCCGCAAGGCTGTTTTTAAGAAAAGGAACCACCTTATGCAAAAGAAACAACTGCAAGCTTTGACGCTTGAACAAAAATGTGCGCTGCTTTCGGGCGCTACTACCTTTGGGACCCGTGCACTGCCGAAAAATAATATCCCGTCCATCACCCTATCCGACGGCCCCAACGGCGTGCGCAAGCAGGCGGGCGCGGCGGACCACCTGGGGCTGAACCCCAGTGTTCCGGCCACCTGCTTCCCCACGGCAGCCACTGTGGCGTGCAGCTGGGACCCCGCCCTGGGCGAGCAGATCGGCCAGGCCATGGGCGAAGAAGCCGCCGCGCAGGAAGTTGCCGTGCTGCTGGGGCCGGGTCTGAACACCAAGCGCAGCCCCTTGTGCGGCCGCAACTTTGAGTATTTCTCCGAGGATCCGTATCTTTCCGGCAAAATGGCCGCGAGCTATGTGCGGGGCATCCAGTCCAACGGTATTTCGGCCTGCCCCAAGCACTTTGCCGTCAACAGCCAGGAACTGCGCCGCATGGCGTCGGATTCCGTGGTGGATGAACGCACGCTGCGGGAACTGTACCTGACCGGGTTTGAGATCGTGGTCAAGGAAGCAAAGCCCAAGACCATCATGAGCAGCTATAACCTCATCAACGGAACTTACGCCAACGAGAACCGCCACCTGTTAATGGACATCCTGCGCGGGGAGTGGGGCTTTGACGGCGCTGTGGTAACGGACTGGGGCGGCAGCAATGACCATGCCCTGGGCGTGCAGAACGGCTCCACGCTGGAAATGCCCGCCCCCGGCGGGGACGCGGTGCGCGAGCTGATGCAGGCTGTGCAGAGCGGCAAAATTACCGAAGCGGATGTGGACGCCCGGCTGGACGAGCTGCTGACGCTGGTGTTTGATACCCATGCCGCTGTGCAGTCCCACAGCCGCACCTTTGATGCGGACGCTCACCACGCCCTGGCCCGCCGCGCCGCAGCCGAAAGCATTGTGCTGCTGAAAAACGAGAACGACCTGCTGCCGCTGGCCGAGGGCGCAAAAGTTGCCGTGATCGGCGACTTTGCCCAGACACCGCGGTACCAGGGCGCTGGCTCCAGCGCGGTCAACTCCATCAAGGTGGATACCTTTTTGGACTGCCTGAAAGAGATCGGCCTGGCCAGCGTGGGCTTTGCCCCCGGCTTTGACCGCCAGGGCAAACCGGATGCCGCCAAACAGGCCGAGGCTGTAGCCCTGGCCCAAAAGGCCGAAGTGGTGCTGCTCTGCCTGGGGCTGGATGAAATCAAGGAAAGTGAGGGTCTGGACCGCGGCGATATGCGCCTTGCGGACAACCAGATCGAACTGTTAAAGGCCGTGCAGCAGGCCAACCCCAACACCATTGTGGTGCTCAGCGCAGGGGCTTCGCTGGAAACCCCGTGGCTCAAACACTGCCGTACCCTGGTGTATGGTGCGCTGGGCGGCCAGGCGGGGGCGGGCGCCATGCTGGATGTGCTGACCGGCAAAGTGAACCCCAGCGGCAAGCTGGCCGAAACCTGGGTCAACGCCTATGCGGATACCCCCGCCAAGGATAACTTTGCCGGGCTGGGCCGCATGGTGCAGTACCGCGAGGGGCTGTATGTCGGCTACCGCTATTACCAGACCGCCGGTGTGCCGGTGGCATTCTCCTTTGGCTATGGGTTAAGCTACACCAGCTTTGCCTACAGCAATTTGCAGGCCGCGTCCAATGGCGTGACCCTGACCGTAACCAACACCGGCAAGCGCGCCGGAGCAGAGATCGTGCAGCTGTATGTGGCAAAACCCGGGGCAGAAGTGTTCCGCCCTGCACAGGAGCTGAAAGGCTTTGCCAAGGTGCAGCTGCAGCCCGGCGAAAGCAAGACCGTGACCATCCCGCTGGACGACAAGGCATTCCGCTACTGGAACACCAAGACCGACAGCTGGGAAGTGGAAGGCGGCAGCTATGAGCTGCGGGTCGGCGCGTCCAGTGCGGACATCCGCCTGACCGCCGTGGTGGAAGTGGCCAGTACCGGCGCACCCAACCCCTATGCGGGCAAGCATCTGCCGCACTATACCAGCGGCAAGGTGCAGAGCGTGCCGGATGACGAATGGGCCACCCTGCTGGGCCGCCCGGTGCAGCAGGGAAAAGTTAAAATTGACCGCAACATGACCCTGGGCGAGCTGAACCACAGCCGCAGCCCGCTGGGCTGGCTGATCTGGCTGGTGCTTACCGCACTGCTGAACGCCAGCTACAAGCGCGGCAAGCCGGACCTGAATGTGCTGTTCCAGTACAACATGCCGCTGCGTGCCCTGGCCAAAATGACCAGCGGTGCCATCAGCATGGGCATGGTGGATGGCATTGTGATGGAATTACAGGGATTCTGGATCATCGGCCTTGTGCGGGTGATCATAGAAGCCGTGAAAAACCTGGTACTGAACGCACAGCTGGAACAGCGCCTGCGCAACAGCTGAGGAAAGAGAGGGGCTATTTATGCAGCTATGGAATAATTTTGCGGCAAAACACCCCGCCGCAGCCAAGTGGGTGCGCGAAGGCGGACTGTTTGTGATCGTATCCAACCTGGTTACGGTATTCAAATACCTGCTGCTGCAATTTTTGCCGGCGGCGTTCAGCAGCCTGCCGGTGGTGGATTTTGGCTGGCCGGGCATCCCGGTCACGCTGTTTGGCGAAACCTTCCAGTGGAACATTCTGGGGTATGATTCCGCCCATGGCGGTCTGCCGTACTTTTGCGCCTACATGGTTGCCATGGTGGTGGGAGAATGCATAAACTTTCCCATCCAGCGCAACTTTGTGTTCCGCAGCAAGGGCAACCTGGCCAAGCAGATCGCCTGGTATGTGGTGGCGTTCTGCTTGATCACCTGCATCGTCAACTCCATCAACTGCGTGTGGGTGGCGGTTGCGGGCCTGCTGGTGCCGGATTTCATCTACAACATTGGCACCACCGTGCTCAATGGCGGCATTTCCATGGTGATCTTCTTCTTTGTGAACAAGATCATCTTCCCAGAGGGTGCACAGGCAAAATAAAGCCCGGCAGGATCACGGGTGCTTTTCCCGGTACTCGAACAGGGCGGCGGCACGGTACAGGAAAAAGTCCTTTGGATGGTATAAAAATGTGATTGCCAGCAACGGCGAAGATCTGAACGGATAAAGAAGAATGCTGCCTTTCCCTGATGTGGAGAAAGACAGCATTTTTATTGCGTTTTTCGGAAAGAGGTGAGCAGCGGCCCCTACAAATGGGTAACGGCTGGCCATAAAATGGCGCTATTACATGGTGTGCTTTGTGAGAAAGCGCTGTAGTGTGATGATATAAAACGGATGGGTGCATGGTGTGCGCCCCTACGGAATTACAACAAAACACCCTCGCCCGTGCGGTAAATGAACTGCATAGGGCGGGGGCACCGTTATTTTACAAAGAAAACGCGCAGAGCGGTGTTGCCTTTACTGTTCCACGGCACCGGTGGGCAGCTGGGGAACAGCGGTCAGGATGCGCATGAACTCTTCGCCGGTGATGGTTTCTTTCTCGTACAGGTACTTGGCGATCTCGTCCAGCTTGCCGCGGTTTTCAATCAGCATCTGTTTGGCTTTTTCATGCTGCTGCTTGACGACTTCCACGACCTTATCGTCCACTGTGGCGGCTGTGCGCTCACTGCAGGCCAGGCTGGCATCGCCGCCCAGGTAGGCGTTGTTCACGGTTTCCAGGGCAACCATGTCAAAGTCGTCGGTCATGCCGTAGCGGGTAATCATGGCGCGGGCCATCTTGGTGGCCTGTTCGATATCGTTGGATGCGCCGGTGGTGATGGAGTTGAACACCACTTCTTCGGCGGCACGGCCACCGGTCATGGTGGCAATTTTGGCCAGGATCTCTTCCTTGGTCATCAGGGTGTGGTCGCCGTCCTCTACCTGCATGGTGAAACCCAGCGCGCCGGAAGTGCGCGGCACAATGGTGATTTTCTGCACGGGGGCGGAATGGCTCTGCAGGGCGGCAACCATGGCATGGCCGACTTCGTGGTAGGCCACGATGCACTTTTCTTTGTCGCTCAGGATCTTATTCTTTTTCTGGGCACCGGCCAGGATGGTATCCACGGCTTCCTGCAGGTCGTACTGGGTAACGGCCATGCGGTGGTGGCGCACAGCGCCCAGGGCGGCTTCGTTGATGATATTGGCCAGCTCGGCACCGGAAGCACCGGGAGTCATGCGGGCAACCACGGCAAAGTCACAGTCGGGGCCGATTTTGACCTTTTGAGCGTGCAGGCGCAGGATGCTTTCTCGGCCTTTCAGGTCGGGCAGCTCCACGGGCACACGACGGTCAAAACGGCCGGGGCGGGTCAAAGCGGGGTCAAGGGATTCAGGACGGTTGGTGGCGGCCAGAATGATAACACCCTTGGCGGCGTCAAACCCGTCCATTTCGGTCAGCAGCTGGTTCAGGGTCTGCTCACGTTCATCGTTGCCGCCCATACCGGAAGCACCGTCACGCTTTTTGCCGATGGTATCGATCTCATCAATAAAGATAATGCAGGGGGCTTTTTCGTTGGCCTGTTTGAAGAGGTCACGCACCTTGGAAGCGCCCATGCCGACGAACATCTCGACAAATTCAGAACCCGCAATGGAGAAGAAGGGAACACCGGCTTCGCCGGCAACAGCGCGGGCCAGCAGGGTTTTACCGGTGCCCGGGGGGCCGACAAGCAGAACGCCCTTGGGCATTTTGGCACCGATATCCTCGTAACGCTTGGGGTTATGCAGGAAGTCAACGATTTCCTGCAGGCTCTCTTTGGCTTCGTCCTCACCGGCAACATCGGCAAATTTGATGGACTTGCCATCCTCAACGACATACTGTTTGGCACCGGATTTGCCGCCGCCAAAAATCATGCTGTTGGCGCCGCCGGTCATTTCACCGACCCGCTTGCGCATCATGCGGTTGAACCAGACGATCAGGATGATCATGGGCAGCAGCGAGATGACCCAGCCCAGCAGGGTATCCACCCAGGTGGTCTGGTTGTACACCTTGCCAAAGGAAACGCCGGCGCTTTCCAACCGGTTGACCAGCTGCAGGTCCTGCGCAATGGAGTTGGTGCAGTAGGTGGTATCGTTTTTGTCCACAAAATAGATCTGCTGATCCTGAATTTCAACGGTGCTCAGTTCGCCGCCTTCGAGCATGTTCAGGAAGGTGCCGTAATCGACCTGTTTGACCTGGCCTTTCATCATGGCGGGGAAGGCCCAGAAATTGAGCAGCAGCAACACCACAAGGATCACGGCATATACAATGCCGGTCGTCTTTTTGGGGTCGCGCGGCTGTTGGGTTTCGTGCATAACAATTCCTCCAGTTGGGGGCGGTAATAGGGGCCTCCGATAGATTCTATCATGAAGAATAAAAATGAACTGCGGATGAACAAGGCATGAAATAGCTGGAAATTCCGGTAAACTTTGCGTGAACAAGGGCAGTTTGTGGGCAAAAACAGGAATGCAGACCGCGTAACGACAGGGAAAAGTGAAAAGAATCTGAACGGTTTTCCACAAACAGAGGGGCTTCTTGTGGAAAACAAAAACGCGCGGCGGGGAGATAGGATGTTGATGACAGTATCCCATGGTTGCAGCTCAGTATGCGGGACGATGCAGGCATCGTCCTCTACAGATCGTTTACAGGTTTGCGGTGGATGGATTTACGTTTCTCCGCGGCGCGATGAGGGCATCGCGCCCTACAAATCTTTATGGCAATACCGCATAATTCTAAGTGCCGATACGGCGAGCGAGGTGCGGC
>ERZ894232.2185-NODE-2185-length-14819-cov-13.876253_pt1 | contig 14819 bp, 15 predicted proteins | sample MGYA00380296_ERZ894232 | MGnify/ENA primary metagenome ERZ894232 (study PRJEB32331, sample SAMN06328433) | human gut metagenome | biome: human gut microbiome; feature: stool | host: Homo sapiens | collected 2014-08-14 ... | reverse complement strand
GTTGGTGGGGGACGGCAAGCGGCTGGTGCTGGTGGAGGGGGAGCCGGGCGCGGGAAAAACCTGCCTGTTGCTCGATATGCTGGACGCGTTGGAGCGCCGCTCGGAGCCGGGGGTAATTTTTCTCCAAACCAGGGATTTCGGGTCGGCCGATTTCGACGGCCTGGGGGACGTGTTTTTCGGCAACCTGGCCCGGTTGGCGGAACGCCGTCCCGTAGTCCTGCTGGTCGACTCTCTGGACGTGCTGTCCATCGCCCAGGAGCGCCGCGTCCTGAGCGTGTTTTTGGGCCTGTTGCATCGGGTCTCACGGTTGCCGAATGTGACCACGGTGGCGGCCTGTCGCTCCTTTGACGTGCGCTACGACAGCCGCTTGTCCTCCGTCAAATGGGAGGCGACCGTCACGGTGGGCGCGCTGGATTTCGAGGCGGACGTCGTTCCGTTTCTGGAGGAACAGGGCGTGAACCCGGCGGATGTGGCGGACCCCCAAAAAATTCTTTTGGGTTCTCCGCGCATGCTGTCCATGTATATGGACATCCTGGGCGCGGGCGGCCGCACCGGGGCCGTGACCCAGCAGGAACTGGCCGAAGCGTATGTGCGCACCCTGATTGTGGACGACCCCGCGCTGGGCGACGAGGCGTGCGCCGAACTTTGCCGCATGGCCCGCGTCATGGTGGATTTGCGTTGTCTGAGCCTGTCGGAAAGTCGGGCTAAGCTGTCCACCGATCTGGCCCGGCGTCTGTTGAGCGCCGGAGTGCTGGTACGGACGGAGCGGGGCTATGCCTTCAGCCATCAGACGCTGGTGGATATACTGGCCGTTATGGCGGCCGATGTGGACCAGCTTGGTTTGGCGGATTTTATTCGGGCGCTCAAACCCGTGCCCTTTGTCCGTCCCAGCGTGCGCGCCTTCTTTTTTCACCTGCGCGCCCATGCGCCGGAGCGTTTTGTTCGGGAAACGCGGGCCGCGCTGGCGGCGGACGACCTGGCCTTTCATCTGAAACGGCTTCTGGCGGCTTCGCTGGCGGATATCGTGCCCACGGACGACGACTGGCTCCTGCTGAAGTACCTTTTTCAGCGCCATCCCGACCTGTTCTCCGTTTTTTTCGAAGCGGCGGATGCGGATCGATGGGAGCCCTTGTTCCACAAGCGCCTGCTGCCCTGGTGGCGTGAAACCGACAACGGGCCGTGGCTGTTCCGCCATGCCGTCAAGGCTTCGGGCTGGGGCGGCCTGACGTCGGGCGCTTTTGTGGATATGTGGCTGGAAGTGCTGGATCGGGAGGATGTGGGAACGAACGCGGCGTGGCCTTTGATACGCGCGCTGGAAAAATGGACGTTTTGGATGGAACCGCGCCTGGATGAGATATTCCGCCGTCTGATGCAAAAAGCTGATATTAATACGCTCGAATTTCTGGGCAACCCGCTCTCCCGTTGGGTGGCGGCCACCGACGCCCATGACGATCTGCTGTGGGAATATGTTGCCTACCAGGTCGATACGACGGAAAGAGTCTGGGACGAATCACAAAAATTTTTCTGTCGCTCCCATGACTTTTATAAAAAAACTTTTTTTGCCGAGCGTATGGAAGCTTCCGAAACTTTGTTGTCTCTGGCCGTCTCTTTTATCGAGGATTGGAGCCGAACTCAGAATGAGGTGCAAGGGGTTGTTTTTCCTGGAGGACACTTTTTAAAACATACATCTCATCACAAAAACCGTTCTCAGGGCAATATAATTTATAGGGGAGAAGGAATAGAAATATTGTTGGACTGTCTGGAACAGGCCTGTTCCAGGCATGGTCGGGACGATACGGATTGGTGGAGGACGCACCGGGATTCTTTACTTCACAGCCAGGAGCGGGCTTTACAGTATCTGGGAATTCTCGGCTGCCAAGCCCGACCTGAATCCAATATTGCGGCTATTGAGTCTCTGCTTTTGGCCGTGCGGGAGACGCACGGATATCCCTTTGAATACGAATTAGGTTGCCTTCTTCAGGCCGTGGCGTTTGAACTGAAGGATACACGGCTGAGCGAAATCGAAAATATCCTGTTGCATCTTTATGAGGAAGAAGGGAAAGCGGATTCTTTGGTGTTACGCACCCGGCGTGACTGGTTGCAGGCCATTCCTGCGCCGTTACGATCCCGGACGGCTCAGGCTCTTATCGACAAAGTGAACAAGGCGGCGGGGCCGTCCACCAGAAAACCTCCTGTTCTTTTCCGCGGCGGCCCGGTCCATGCTCCTTTTTCCTTTGAAGTATTTCTGAATGCTTCCGACGCCGGCGTGGTTCGGCTGTTGTCGCATTATGCGGAATATAGGGATTGGGAAAATAGGGTCGACGATTTGGTGGGCGGCACGAATGAGGTATCTTGGGAACTTCGAAGGGCCGCAAGCCTGGACCCGGATCGTTTCTCCGCTTTCTTGAAATTGCACGGACGGGATATCCCGGCTTTGTTCCGGGGAGCGATTTTGGGCGGCTTGGGACATCACATGGACCAACGCCGCCCATCGTCGTCGGAGAAGGACTGGTTCCCTCGTTCTCTGCCCGATACGACCGTATGGCTGGATGCCGTCCTGAATTTGCTGGAATGTTCGGAACGGGGAGACAAAAAAATATTCGGCTGGCTGGAGGCGCTTCAGATATGCGCCCGTGAGGTCCGTACCTTGACGGATGTGGAGCGCGTTTGTTTTCTGTTAATGTCGTGTACGACGTTGGCGAGCGACATTGATGTGAAAGAGGATGACGATTTATTGTCTCATGGCCTCAATTGCCTTCAGGGCAAAGCGGCGGAAGCGGCCATGCGCCTGACCGCAAGCTGTCTGGAAAACAGTTTGATGGATTTGCCGGAGATGTTGACAACGCTGCTGGTCCGTTTCGCCAAAGACCGTGATCCCGCCGTGCGGGCCGTTGTTTTAAACCAATTGCCTTATATTCTTTATAAGAAGCCCGACATCGGCTGGGTACTTCTCGAAGCCTGCGTATCTTCGGGGCCCAAGGCGCTGTGGAATCATGCCTATGAATGTTTATATCATAGCTATACCCGTGAGTTTGAAAGGGTCGACGGCTATCTTCAACGTATGAAAGCGGAGGCCATGCCGGAAGCGGGAAAAACGTGGGGGCTTCTCGCCACGCTGGCTTTTTTAAGCGGGCATCTGGCCTGGAAACAGGTGAGAGAGGCGCTTAGAGAGATGGATGTGGAAGAGGCCTGGAAGGGGGCGATGGATGTTTTGATCACCAACATCCATAATGCCAAGTATTATGCCCTTTGTGCGCAGGGGATAGACTCCATTCTTTCGGAAAGAAAACTGGATATTAAAATAGGCGGAATGCTGAATAGATTATTTTGGGATAAGGACGGGCGTTTTACTTCCTTCCCGCTCGATTTTATAAGGAAGTGTTTTGTATATAAAAACACTCATCCCCAAGATAGAACGGATTTTTTCCACCCATTGGGAAAATGGCTCTTGTGGATAAGCAACCACGACGCCGAACTTGGAATAACCGTGACGGAATGGATGGTTCACTACGCACAAGATCATAAAAGATGGATACTTGTGGAAAGGGAAATTCCCCATCTTCTCACCCGTTTTTTTCGGGAAGCCGAGGATAATGAGGAAGTCGACGGCGGCGCGCTGCTCAAGCGGGTCGTTGCCTTGCAGGATGAGTTTCTGGTCTTGGGAACGGACAGAATCGAGGAGTGGCTTGAAGCGGCAGAACGGCCATAGGAAAAACCTGGTTGTTTGTCCCTGGCATATCCCCCAAGGTTATTTTTTCATCACCCCGTGGTTTTCCTTCCCCGCTCCCGCCCGACAATTCCCCCTTTACGGCGCGGCCCGCGATGCGTATAGTTAACTTTCGCCCGGAGCAAGCCCGGGCGCGACGTTTCCGCACCGGACAACCGGGGCGTACCTTTGGGGGCGCAATGGTTTCGACGGGGATGGGGAAGCCGGAGTTGCAGGTCGAGGCGCCGCTGGCCTCGTAAAAAGCGGCAACAAAAGTAATTGCCAACAACGATTACGACTACGCCTACGCTGCGTAAGCAGTTCGGGCACCTGGCCTCCTAGGAGGTCACGCCGAACCGGGGGACGCCTGATAACCCGGCAAGGTGTCAAACCCATCAGGCTGGCATGCGTCGGCGCCCGCCGGTACGCATGCGAGGAGTTTCGGCGGGCTGACCGAGGGCCGCCCGTCCGGGGGCGTGGTCCGAGGTGAGAATGTTCCCGGACTAAACCTGTAGACGCTTTGCGCGGATCGTTCTCGGACGGGGGTTCGACTCCCCCCGCCTCCACCAGAAGCAAGTTTCGGCAAGTCCCACGGGGTTCCATCCGGACCCGTGGGACTTGGCTTTTTATTGATATACCTGTACAAAACAGTTCCGTCCGGTTCCATCCAGTCCCATCCCGGCCCGCGTTTTTTTTGGGTCATTTTTTGGGGTCACTTTTTTTTTGAGCGGGGGGGTGACCCCAAAAAATGACCCCACGTCGGGGGGCTCTCCGGGCGCGACGTGTATCTGCTGGCGCTGGAGCGCGGTAAATGGGACGCGCCCGACCTGCTGGAGCGCACCACGGCGTTCTTGGCCGCCCATCGACCGCGCCGTCCTTCCCCGGCCAAGGTGCGCGGCGTCTATATCGAAGACAAGTCCGGCGGGACGGGGCTGGTCCAAAGCCTGCGGCGTATCGTCTCGTTGTGCGACATGCCCGTCATTGCCGTTCAGCGCAACCGGGACAAGGTAAGTCGCGTCCATGACGTGGTGCCGTTCATCCGGGCGGGCCGACTGGTGGCGCCGGAGGCCGCGCCCTGGTTGACGGCGTATATGGGGGGGAACTGGCGACCAAATACAGCGCCGAACTTTTACGCCTGCAAATCTGGCGGGAGCGGCGGACGAGTCCGGCTCCGGCGGATGAGGACTAGGCGGGGGGCCATTTCCGGTGCTGGTGCAACAGACGCAGAATATAGATGTCGGCGTCCCTTACCGTGTACACCAGTTTATAGGGCAAATGAGGAATCAGAATTTCGCGGGTGCCGTCCACGCTGCCGGACCGACCGCGATACGGCAGTTTCTCCAGCGACTGCGCCCCATCCCATATTTGTTGGGCGATGCCGGGTAGATGCTCCGGAGCATGAGCCCGGAGCCATTCCGTCACGGCGTCAAGGTCGGAAAAGGCTTCGGGCAGCCACCTAACCAAGAGTTGTCCCCAGCCCGGCAAAACGCGTCCGCACGTCGTCGTCAGGCACGATTTTTCCCGCGTCCAGCGAACAGAGGGCCTTGAGCACGGCCTTACGCTCCCACTCTTCATAGGGCATGTCGGTCTGCTGGCGGAAAGAATCCCATTCATCCATCGTAAGGAACACTCCCAAGGGTTCGCCTTGTTGGTTGGTCAAGTATTGCATACGGCCTCCAAGTTTTTTTGTACTCCAGGGCCGCCGACAACGTCAATTCGCAAACCTTGTCAAGTCGCTCCGGGCTGTCTGGGGATGCTCCTGCCCGCTCCGAGCTGCTCCGCCCCCGAAGTGATCCCGCTCCTTTTCGGCGGAGGCAACAGCGTGAGGTATGTGTTCCGCCGCCGCGAACGCCGCTTCAAGGCCGAGGCCGTCCGCAAGCATCTGCGCGAGTTTGCGGAGGGCGACGCGCGGCCGGCGGAATGGGAAGTCCAGACGCGGGCCATCAACGAGGACAATCTTTCCCGTGGGGAGCGACCTCAAGAACCGCTATCGCGTCTACGAGCGGTGGGGTTATCTGACCGGAGCGGAATTGCGCGGTTCCGGGGCGGAACTGCCGGAGGAAGACGACGACAAGGTGTTTTCCGCCAATGTCTGGCTGTTGGGCGACACTTTACCCTAACTGATTTAAATTGGGGTCATTTTGGGGGGGGCATGTGCGATAGTTGTGATGTAAACATATAAAAATACAACTGGATATTTTATAATTTCGACTCCCCCCCCGCCTCCACCAGAAGCAAGTTTCGGCAAGTTCCACGGGGTTCCATCCGGACCCGTGGGACTTGGCTTTTCTATACCTGCGCAAAACGGTTTCGGCCGGGCTCGGCCCAGCCCGCGTTTTTGGGGCTGAGACCAAAAAATGGAAACAATAGTTTTTCAAGCGATAAGCTCATTAAAATCTGCTGTGCCTACCCGACGGGAAAGCGGTATGGAACCGGAACGCCTGTGAGGGGTATCGTCGATTGCGGACGGCCCGGCCGCCGACGGGCCCGGCCTGCCTTTTTTGAAGAAATGGACGCCTGGCGCAGAGCGACGGAAAACGGCCGCAACCGCGGCAGGGGATTGCCGCCGGCGATGGACGGGGCGCTTCCAGAGGCGCGGGGGAAAGGACAAAACAAGGCCGGGGCATGGGCTCCGGCCTGATCTTCTTCAATTATCGGGGATTTCCTGGCGGGCATGCAATGTCAACAGGCAATGATAAGTTTGACAGGCGTCCAGGGCTGCATCCTCGGGGGACAAAGCGGGGTCGGCCGCCATCAGGACGCATGCGGCATGAGCAAGAGCGAGGCAAATTTTTTTGTCGGCCAATACCGGGAAGAAGTTTTGGGGAATTTCCTCATAATCCGGGACGTCTTCAAAAGAGCTCATACACGTGTTCTCCTTTTGTAATTTATCTAGAATATATTATAATATATAATTAATTACAGCCTGTTATTCGATTTTAATTAACCGATTTCTTTGTGATCCGTCTTTATAAAACCTATAGGTAAGAAAACTGTTCCGTTGAAAATCCGTCGCCCGATACGTGCACAGAAGTTTTTTTCTAGGGGAATGGGGGAGGAAAACAGGGGAACGGGGTTCCCCGCCTTTCGGGTTTGCGGGCGGTACGCCTGTGGGATTTGTCGACGCCTGTGGCATACAGGCAAGCGAGGATTGCGCGCTCTTTCGGGCAGCCGCGGCTCGCCGCAGAGCTTTCCGCGTCATAACGGCTCGGCGGCGATCCGGGAATCGCGGTTTCCAAGCGGGACTGTTCCGGCAGCCACCGAAGCGTTTTTTCTTTAAGAACGCCGTTGCGCTCTTCGGCGCCCGTCTTTTCCGTCATGCGCCATATCCGGCAATCATAACAGGTTATGCTACGGCATTCCTATTTTTTCCTAACGCGTTTCAAAACACCTGCCCAGGCGGGGAGGGGCGCGACATGCGCCTCGGGCGACATCCCGAGCGATGGACAGAGGGCGACACCAAGACGCGACCAGGGGGCCGGGCCCGGCGCTCATTGTTTCAGAAGGGGGAGATTTGGGGGGAGCGGACATTTTTGTTTGTCAATTGTTCATATCATTTGATGTTTTGCATCGCTTTTTTTACCGTCGGATTTGTTTTTTATATCAATAATTAAATATATTATTGGAAGAATGCGCTTGAAATATATAAAGGGGCGGACTTGACTTATTAAGAACATTTGCACAAAATGGGGAGACGCTTGAGGCGCGAGGGCGGGCCGCCGCCCCGAACATTCGCGGAGCAAGGAATATGAACACCGACATCAGGCTGAACGTGGGCTTTGCGACCCACCCCAAAACCGTCAAGCTCATCCGCCGCCTGGGCTACGAGGGCGTGTTTTCCCTCGTCGCCCTGTGGACCTGGGCCGCTCAGAACCGCAACAGCGGCGTTTTGTCCGACATGGACGACGAGGATGTATCCATTGCGGCGGTCTGGAACGGCGAGCCGGAAACCTTTGTGGAAACCCTGCTTGCGCTCCGTTTTCTGGAGCGCCGGGACGAGGTTCTGTATCTGCACGACTGGCCGGAGCATCAGGCCTACGTGGTGCAGGAACCGATCCGGCGGGCGCGCGGGCAAAAAGCCGCGCTGGCCCGCTGGGGCGCGTTGCCGGGCTTGCCCGAACCGAGCGACGCGGAGGCCTCCGGTCCCGCCGCGGGCGTCCCTGACGCGGAGCCGGATCATGCGTCGGGCATGCCCGCGCCGCTTTCGAGCAATGCCCCGATCCCAGCCGATCCCGGGGAAGATCACGCTCTCACTTCGTTCGAGCGTGCGTCCGCGCCGTCCGGCCCGGACGTTCCGGACGCGCCGCGCGGGCCTGAGCCGAAGGCGGCCCCGCCCTGTCCCCATGCGGATATCGTGGCGTTGTATCACGAAGTCCTGCCCGACCACCGCCGGGTGGCGGTGCTGAGCGCCCGTCGGCGCGGGGCGCTCAAGGCCCGTTGGGCGGATGTGGGCAGGCGTCTGCGCGAGCGGGGCAGGCCGGACGGTCGGGCGGAAAGACTGGCCTGGTTGCGGCGTTTTTTCGAGACGGCGGCGGCATCCGACTTTCTCACGGGCAGGCTGCCCGGTCGTGACGGCCGGACCTATCTGGTCGATTTCGACAAACTTATGAGTCCCGCCGGATTTGTGGGCGTCATCGAAGGCAAATACCGCAACCGGGAGCCCGCATGACGGCGCGGCGCGCGGCGTCCGCCCGCGCTTTTCCGCCGGGGCGCGAAGCGCCGGTTCCCCGCTACGATTCCGAAAACCGGGAATACCTGGAGCGCTATCTTGTGGGCGGGCTGCTGGGCGCGAGCGGGGACGACCCCGGGCTTGCGGCGGAGGCCCTGGACCTGTGCCCGGCCGGAAGCGTGGTCAGCCCCGGACTGTGCGAGGTGTGGGACGCCGTGGCCGCGCTGTGCGCCCGGGGCGTCGCCGTGGATATTCTGGCCGTGTTCGACTGGCTTCATGCCCGCCATGCGCGGGGCGAGTCGCCGCGCGACGCGGACGCGGCCCATCTGGCCGCGCTGAGCCAGACACCCTTTGCCACCCGCGAGGCCGTGCTGAGCTTTGCGGACAAGCTGGCCCGCCTGATCCGGCGCGGTCGGCTGGCCGACCTGTTCCGCGCGTCCGCCGCCGACTGCCTGGTGTACGGCGAGGACCCGGACGCCATTGTCGCCCGGACCTTGCGCCGCCTGGAGGCCGAGACGGCGGCGACCGAAGTTCCCGCCCTGGGGCCGCTGCTGGCCGCCGTGCTGGACGACATGACGGCGGGCAAGGGGGCGCGGCCGCTGCCCACGCCCTGGCCGGACCTCAACGCCGTGCTCAAGGGCGGGGCGGTCCCCGGCGAACTGGTGGTGCTGGCCGGGCGGCCCGGCCTGGGCAAGACGGCCTTGGCCGGGTGCTGGGCCGTGGAGGCGGCCCGCCGGTCCGGTCCGGTATTGTTCGTGTCCTGCGAGGTCAGAGACAAGACCTTGGCCGCGCGTCTGCTGGCCCGCGAGAGCGGCATCGACGGCCGCGTCTTCCGCCAGGGGGCGGGGTCGGGGCCGCCGTCCGCCGCGCGCGAAGCGGCGGCGCGGCTGGCCGCTTTGCCGCTGAGCATCGTGGATTCGTCGCGCCGGGCGCCGCGTCCGGCCGAAATCCGCAAACTGGCGCGGCGGATCAAGGGCGGGCCGGTCCTGGTGGTCGTGGATTATCTGCAACTTCTGTATCCGGACGAAAAGCGCGACTCGCGCGAGCGCGAGGTGGCCGAAACCAGCCGGGCCATGAAACGACTGGCCCTGGAACTGAACTGCCCGGTGTTGCTGCTCTCTCAGCTCAACCGTCGGGCCGAGGAGGGCCGCCGTGAGCCGCAGTTGGCGGACCTGCGGGAATCCGGAGCGGTGGAGCAGGACGCGGACATCGTGATCATGCTCCACACCGAAAAGCGGCACATGGACGAGGGGCTGTGCCCGGTCAGGGCGCTGGTGCGCAAGGGGCGGAGCAGCGGCACGGGCGCGGCCGCGCTGCTGTTCGACAAGGCGCGCGCCGACTTTCGGCCGGACCCCGACGGCCGGGCGCGACGGCGGGAGGCGGAGCCGGAGAACCCGGACGACGCGCTGTAAGGGGCGCGCCGCCGGGCGGCGACCAAGAGCAAACGGCCCGACTATGAGGAAAGGAGCGGATATACTTCTTGTGAGCCATGGTCAATATTGCTACAGTGCCGAAAAACAGAATCAAGCGAGGGTTTCATGCTCATAGAATTTGCGGTAGAAAACTATCGTTCGTTTAAAAAACTAACAAAATTGAGCATGTTATCAACAAAAGAAGGCGGGCTTTCTCATCATCGCATGCGCCTGGCATCCTCTAAAAAAAAGATATACGCCAACAAGCTGGGCATTCTGTTCGGCCCCAATGGTTCGGGCAAGTCCAACCTGCTGGCGGCCTTTGGCCTGATGGTGCAACTGGTGAAAAAACTGGGCATTCAGCGGATGAGCGAAGAGCCGCTTTCTCCTCCGCCCCGTTTTCCTTTCCGTTTTGATAAAGAGGCTCATGAAAAGCCCACCTTGTTTCAGGTCATATTTGAACAGGGAGGAAGCTTTTTCCGCTACGGTTTCACCTATGCCTCGGAGGGCATTGAGGAAGAGTGGCTTTATACCGGCGCGCCGGAAAAAGAAAATTTGGTTTTTCATCGCCAGGGCCTGGAGCCTGTGAAATGGGGGGAAGATTTTAAGGGGGAAGCGGATCTGCAAAAGCACATCACCCGGTTCAGTTTGGTATTGACAGTGGGAACGGAACTTAAAGCGCCTGTCTGTCAAAGCGCCTCGGTGTTTTTTATGGGAATACGTTGCTGCGACCAGTCGCAATGGCCGTTCGGACTTCTGTTTAAAGACCCCCATTTTTATCCTGTTCTTATAGCCATGTTGCAATTTGCCGACATCGGCATCGAAAACGTGGAGTGCAAAGAGGAACCCGTCGGCGCGGATGACGCTTTTCCTAAAGATATGCCTGAGGAAATCCGCTCTGTTGTGGAAGCGATACGGGCAAAGATGAAGGGAAAAGATCTCATAAGGCAACAGATATTGTTCCGGCATTCCACGCTGGGCGATGAGCTGGACGCCGCTGACCGCACCTTGTCGGACAGTGATGAATCGGACGGCACCAAAACCTTTTTGGTCTTGATGTACCTGCTTTTTCAGGCCTTGCAGGGAAATAGCCTGCTATTGATTGATGAACTGGAAAAAGGTCTTCATCCTTTGTTGGTGGCAGGTCTGTTAAAATTTTTCACCACTGTGGAAGGAAGTAGGGCGCAATTGCTTTGCGGCTCCCATTGCTCGGTGATCTTTTCTCAGGACATAGTTCGGCGGGATGAATTATGGATTGTGGAAAAGGACAGGAACGGAGAGTCCTTTTTACAGAGCGCCGTGGATTTTGAAGCCGCGCGGGCCGATGCCAACCTGACCCGCCGCTACCTGGAAGGACGCTTTGGAGGCATTCCGCTGCTGGAGGAAACTTTGCTGGAGCAAGGTCGCCAAACGGCGGAACAGGCGCTGCGTTCCGCGCGGGATAAAGCCGTGAGGGAACGACTTTCAAGCGGTCGGTCGGGCGGATGCCATGCGGAAGGAAAACCTGATGCCTGATCGCTCGCGTCGCCCGGACGCGTTGAAGCGCCAGAAACAGCGGGACGCGCAGGCGAAAGCCCGTAAACGTGAAGATCGGTGCCGCGCCTTGTCGTTGGGACTTCAGATCGGAGAAGACGGTCGTGCGGTCGCTTCGTTGCCGATGCGGCGTCGTTTCCTTATCGTCTGCGAGGGCAGCGAGACTGAACCTCTTTATTTCAAGGCCCTGAAGCGACTTTGGCGGCTCCAGGCCGATATAAAGATTGAAGGCGGCGCCGGAGATCCCCTTTGCATTGTGGAGCGCGCGGAGGATTTGCGCGCCAAGGCGAAGCAGCGTGGCAAGGGCGAGGCCGGGCCGTACGATGAAGTATGGGTTGTTTTCGACCGAGACGAGTTCGATCCGGCCCGTATTGGCGACGCGTTAACCAAGGCTCGCGCCTGCGGCATCCGGGTCGCTTTCAGCAACGAAGCCTTTGAATTGTGGCTGTTGCTGCATTTTCGTCTGCAAAGCACGCCCAGGGGACGGAGGGAATTGTGCAACGATTTGCAGAAGATGATAAAGGGCGGCTATACGAAGAGCGATCCTGAATTATGCGAAAAGCTGCGGCCGAGGATGGGGACGGCCGTTCGGCACGCCCGCCGTCTGGAAGCGGAAAAAGAACAGGAAGGGCCTTGCGAGGCCAATCCGTATACCGGTGTTCATAAGCTGGTCGAAGCATTGGGCCGCAACGGCTCCGTGTTGCCTTCCGTTCGGGAGGAAGTGGAGAGCATCTTTTCTTCCGAAGTTGCCAAGGAATCCGGCGAGGCGAGCGCTTCATCCCCAGCGCGGGCCAAAGGCCGCAAACGTCGCGCCGTATCCTGAGTTTCGCTTTTTTTCGGACTCCATCCAAAGATGGATTGCCTCCCGCCGCGTCGACGGGATTTGGGCATGGCCGTTTTTCCTTGGGCGGCCCGTTTTTTCACCTCCCCTTATTCCACCCGTCATTGCCCCTCGGGCCGCGCCCCTTTTGAAAAAGCGGAAGCGCGGCCCGCGAGCCCAGAGCATTTTGCTTTTGAAATTGTCCAATTTCAAAAGCGGCGCTGCCGTCATTTCGCCTGAAAAGCGTGGTTTTCAGGCTCATTCGGCGCGGGCGGCCGCTTCCGCGGCCGCCGGAGCGGTTGCCGTCTTCAACAGCAAACCGCTCTAATATTCCCCCGCGCTTGTCATGATGCGAGTCGACAGCGGCGCTTCCTTGCGCCGCCGCAAAGGCCGTCAAGCCCCCTTTGCGTGAAAAGCGGCCGGGATTACGCGCAAAACGCGCCGGACCCCGAAACCCGGTGCTATACTTGCGCCTGAAATCGGAGACCGGCGCGGTCTTCGTTCGGGGGTACGCATGGATATTTTTTGTCGGACGGAATCGGGCCTTTTTCGGCGTCGGGGGAGGGCCGCGCGATGAGCGAACCTTTGCGCGAGCACGACCTGCACACGGAATCGCGGCTGGCCCGCATCGAGGCCAAGCTTGATGCGCTCAGCGACCGCATCGACGAGGCTTTGGTCACCCAGATCAAGGATCACGGCAAGCGCATAGCGGCGTTGGAGCGGCGGAACATGTGGTCCGCCGGATGGGCGGCCGGGGCGGCCTGCGCGGCCTCGGCCCTGACCGCCGTCGCCGTCCGTTTTTGGGAGTGACGGACATGGCGGGGACGAAGCGCGGCGGGCAAGGCCCGCGAAGCTCCGGCGAGGCCGGGGCCAAGGGCGGGGCGGCGGTGCTGCTGCGGCACAGGGAGGAATGGGAGCGGCACCGGCCGCTTATGGATGAGGCGTTGAGCGGCGACGCCGAGGCCGTCAAGCTGGCCAAAACCGTCGCCGAAACCCTGAAAATCCGCCAGGAAGGCGAGCGCAAGGCATGGGGCGTTCAGGACAGGGCCGAGACGGAAGTGTCCGGCGGGCTGGAAATCCGGTGGCAGTCATGACCTCCGTCACCATACCCTACAGCCCGCGTCATCCGGGCGTACATGAAACGCTGGAATCCCGCCGCTTTGTGGTGCTGGTGGCGCACCGGCGCTTCGGCAAGACGGTGCTGGCCGTGAATCATCTGCTCAAGTCGGCCCTGCTGTGCGGGCGCGAGCGCGGCTCTTTCGCCTATGTGGCGCCGTTCCGCAATCAGGCGCGGGAAATCGCCTGGGCCTATCTCAAGCATTACAGCGCGGCGCTGCCGGGCCGGGAGGTCAACGAGTCCACGCTGTCCGTAACCGTGCCCGGCGGGGCGCGGGTGCGCATTTTCGGCGCGGACAACCCCGACGCTTTGCGCGGTCTGTACTTCGACGGCGTGGTGTTGGACGAGGTGGCGCAGATGAAGCCCGAATTGTGGGGCGAAATCATCCGGCCCGCCCTGGCCGACCGCATGGGGCGGGCGCTGTTCATCGGCACGCCCAAGGGCGTCAACATGTTTTCGGAACTGTACGAACACGCCCGCCGGGAAGAGGCGGCGGGCAATACGGACTGGGCCGCCCTGCGTTTTCGGGTGGACGAGACCAAGGCTCTGCCCGCGTCGGAAGTGGCGCGTCTGCGGCGGGAAATGGGCGACACCGCCTGGCGTCAGGAAATGCTGTGCGACTTCACGGCCGCCTCGGACGACGCCCTGATCCCCATCGATCTGGTGAGCGAGGCGGCAAGCCGGGTCATAAGCCCGGCGGCGGCGGAGGGCGCGCCCGTGGTGGTGGGGGTGGACGTGGCCCGCTTCGGCTCGGACGCCACGGTGTTCATGCGGCGACGAGGCCTGGCGGCCTTTGCGCCGGTGGTGCTGCGCGGTCTGGACAACATGGCCGTGGCCGACCGCCTGGCCGTGTTTATGGACGAGCACAGGCCCGACGCGGTGTTCATCGACGCGGGCGGCGGGGCGGGCGTCATCGACCGCTTGCGTCGCCTGGGCCGTGACGTGATTGAAGCGCCCTTCGGCGCGCGGGCGCTGAACGACGCCCGCTTCGTCAACCGCCGGGCCGAAATGTGGCGGGCCGTGCGCGACTGGTTGACGGCGGGGGGCGGCCTTCCCGACGACACGGTCCTGAATGCGGATCTGTCTACGCCCCGCTACGAGTTCGACGCGGCCGGACGCCTGAAGCTGGAAAGCAAGGACGAGATCAAGGCCCGTCTGGGGCGCTCTCCGGATACGGCCGACGCCCTGGCCCTGACCTTTTACGCGCCGGTGCCCTTGCGGGGCGCGGCCCGCAAGGGCGTGCGCACCTCGCGCCCGGCGTTCAACCAGTGGAGATAGGGGAGGTTTTTATGTGCGGAGGCGGAGGCTACAAAGCGCCCGCGATTCCCGCGCCCACGCCCGTTCCCGCCACGCCCACGGCCTCCAAAACCGTGGTGGCGCGCGAGAACGAGGAGCAGCGGGCGCGGCGGGCGCGCGGGGCGAGTTCCACCATCCTGACGTCCGGCCTGGGCGTGGGGTCCGAAGCGACGACCCGCAAGCCCACCCTGCTGGGACAGTAGCAAGCAACCTTTAGAGCATTTTGCTTTTGAAATTGTCCAATTTCAAAAGCGGCGCTGCCGTCA
>ERZ894232.2184-NODE-2184-length-14833-cov-7.201380_pt1 | contig 14833 bp, 19 predicted proteins | sample MGYA00380296_ERZ894232 | MGnify/ENA primary metagenome ERZ894232 (study PRJEB32331, sample SAMN06328433) | human gut metagenome | biome: human gut microbiome; feature: stool | host: Homo sapiens | collected 2014-08-14 ... | reverse complement strand
AGGTAGACGATGTCGAAGCCCTCGGCAGCGGCGCGTTCGAGGCCGGCCATCGAAGTCTTCAGCGTACCCTGAATGATCTTGCCGGTGTTCGGATCGATGGTGGCGCCTTCGGAACGCGGGAAGAACTGGTACCAAGCCGCGAAGCTGGACTTCGGGCGTTCCACCTTGAAGCGCTGGGGCTGGCTGGGGGAGATGCCGTCGCGCAGCGGGTGAGTCTCGTGCAGGGCGGCGATGGTCGGGTTGTCGCCGGCGGCGAGACGATCCTCGGCGCTCAGCGTCTGATCGGCCATGGTCTCAGCGGCCTTCTCCAAGGTCTTGCGATCGCGTGCGGTCAGGCCGGTGTCCGGGGTTTCGGCCCAACGGGCCAGCAACTCGGCACCGGAATTGAGTGCGTTGTCCACGTCGTCCATCACACGCACCTTGATGCGGGCGTCGTGCAGCCAGGAGACGTACGCGTCTTCCCAACCTTCGATGGTCACGGTCCATTCGCCGAGCTGACGCTTGACGGCCGCGTAGCCATCCTCCCAAGGCTTCAGATCGCTGTGCTCGCCGCACTTGACCATCACGGTCCAACGATCGAGGCCGGGATTTACGCAGGTCATGGCCCGGCGCATGGTTTCCTTGCCGCGCGGGTTGCGCACGATGGCGGTGGCACCCACCTTGGTACGGCCTTCGATGAACACCTGGGCGGTCATCTCAAACGGTTCGCCGAGTTCCACACGGGCGGGGAAGATGCCGCGCTCCTCGGCGGGAGTGATGTCCATGACATTGATGCGGCCGAACTGGCCGGGCTCGTTTGCTTCGATGGACGGTGCGGGGGCTTCGACAGCCAGGCCTTTCAGCGCTGCTGCGGCGCGTGCCGTTTCGGCGCTGACTCTCTTGCGCTTGGTTGCGGGGCTCTTTCGGGCAGAAGTCGCCTTTGACTTCGTTTTCGTGGTGCTGTTATCGGTATTACTAGTGCGCGTGGTCGCGCGATGTTGTACTGCTGCCATAAGGCCCTATTCTAAGGGCTTTTGAACATATGTTGCGCATTGTGGATAACTATCAGGTAAACGTTCGGTCAACCGCATGAGGTGGATAACTCGGCGGAAGAGTTATCCACAACTCGCCGGCAAACGGCAAGCTCGGACCACATAGGTCGAAAAACCGGCTGTAGCGAATGAAAATCTGCCATGATCGTGGCCTACCCGCACACAGTGCAGTATGCGGGGAAACGTACCAGGAAAGGACGAATGATGATAACGACATGGCGGCAACGGGGCATGGCCATCGTAGCGATGCTGACCGGTCTGATAATAATGGTGGGAGTGGTGTTCGGCTCGGCGAATACGGCGTATGCCGCGACGTTGACGCCCGCCGACGAAAGATATCACGTGGCGTTTCCATACAACGATATGGAATATTACGTCGGTGTCGCGGGGCTGGACGCTTCGGGCAACAAGTACTACTGCATCGAAGCGGGGAAACTGAGCGACTATGTGATAGGCCCCACCACGGTGCTTGCCTCCGATGAGAACGCCCGGCGTATGGCATGGATCCTTGACCGGTACCGCGACACGGATGCCGCCACCCATGCGGCGATCGGCATCATCGTGCAGGATCACTTCGGGCGCGATCGGGACGAGTGGGCGAGACAGATGGCGGTCATTCAAGGCCGGTACCCCGAGATCGTGGCGAAGGCGGCCCGGATATGGGATCAATCGGCCGGCAAGACGCCTGCGGGCACGACGGTGGAACGCACCGATGCCGAGGCTTTGCGCAGCGGTTCCATCTCGGTGAAAGTGGTGAACCGCGCCGGTGACGCGATCGCGGGAGTGCCGTTCACCGTCACCTTGCAGGGGGCGGCGCGGTTCGTCCAAGGCGGCAACACGTTCTCGGGGGTGTCGACGAGCGCCGGGTCCTCGATCGCGTGGGAGGCGACCGGCGCCGGCGAGGTGACGGCGAACACCACATACGAGTATGGGCGGATGCACGTCATGGACAGCACTCAGGACATGCTGGCCTTTGACTCGATGGCTTCCACTGGCGGCGCGTCGACGACATTTCGGGTGCGTAAGGATTTTGTTCCGGCGGTATCCACCAAGGTCTCCGAGAAGGTGCTTGATGTGGCTTCTCCGGTGTTCGATGACGTGACCAGTGGCGTGGCGGATGCGGACAGTTATTGGGTGCCCGATTTGGAATTGCAGGCCCGCGGATACTATTTCGATGGTCTTGATACGGGCGATGTGGGCAATGTCATTACGCCGAATGCACAAGAGAGCGCCGATGCTTTTCTTGCGCGATTGGCGACTTTGGGTTATGAGCCGGTGGCCTATGGCAAGGCCTCTTTCACCGGGGTGGGGCAGCAGGCACGTGTGCAGGCCATGACCAAGCCGGATGACGGTGCCGCTTACCGGACCAAGCAGAATAGCGGTTTTGGCACATGGGTATGGGTGTTTCGGCGGTCCGAGCAGAGCAAACAGGCGCAGGAATACCTTATAGGCGACTGGATAAGTCCGTTTATGGAGGCTACGGAAAGCAATACAAGTCGCAGGAAGCTAGAAGTCATGTCGACGGTCACTGAGCATTCGGCGGATATCGGTGCCGAGCTCAGCGACACCATTACCGTATCGGGATTCCCTGCGGATCATGGCCAGTATGCCGGCAACGAAGAGTATGAGTTCGCGGCGGATCGGCCGTATGCGACGGTGAGCGTATGGTGGTCCGGCGATCCCGACAACCCCTCCAACGATGAGGCGTACAAGCCATCTGGGGGAGAGGTTCCCACGGAAGACGACAACCACCGGTTGCTGGCCACCTGGGAGATTCCCGCGATGAACGGCACGTTCAAAATCGGCGCCGGGGCGTTGGACGCGCATGGCGCTCCTATGTATCTGACCGCCGAACGGCCTGGGTGGTACGTGTTCGTCTGGCGGTTCGAGGGGGATGACCGTGTTTCCCCGGCGTCCAGCCGGTATGACGATGCCTGGGAGCGTGTGCGGGTGTTGCCCCCATGCGAGTCGGAGAAACCGTGCGAACCGGAGAAACCCGAGACGCCGCCGGCGCCGGCGGAGGCAACCACGCCCAACCCTCGCCCGTCACTGCCCGTCACGGGTGGCGATGTGTCGCTTGCCTCGGTTCTGGCCGTGTCAGCTCTGGCGATAGGCGCCATACTGTCCATCGTCGTTCGGTGGCGTCGTCGCTATGACCGATTCAAGCACTGGACGATGCGCTGGCCGATACGTTGACCCGCTGCGGCATGATGCCGATGATGTCGGCTGGATGGTGAACCACACTCCGCTTCTGAGCAGAAGAACGGGAGCTGGGCACGAAGTCGATCGTAACATACGACTTGTGCCCGGCTTCCGCTTCGTTGAGAAACTTCACGCCTGTCGCCTCCCGTGGATTAGACAACTGAAGATCCGCGATGAAAATGACGAGACGTTTATGATCGCCGACTTCCCTGGGCACCGTAGCTGCCTGATCGCCTTTCATCCGTATCGCCACGGTAAACGGAAAGGCCGCTGATTTCGGTACCGAAATCAGCGGCCATATAACCACGTTCGTAGCGGGGCATGGATTTGAACCATGGACCTCTGGGTTATGAGCCCACGTTTTCTCATGTTGTTCTGAATTGGTATTGTCTAGTATACATTGAGACAATGGCTTAAAATGCGGCGTGTTGAGTGATTCAAGTTGGTTCTGATTGGTGGGTTTGTCCAACTTTTGTCCAGAAAATCTTTGTCCAGATTTGTCCAAATCTGATAAGATGAAGGCATCTACGAAGGAGGTGCCGAGATGGCGAAGCGGGAAACGTCGGGGCAGATCACCGAGCTGGAGCGCGGCCGCAGGTACTCTATCCGCGTGCGTCTTGCGCCGGATGAAAACCACAAGTCGTGGCATTGGTCGAAGTCGCGCAAGGTTAACGGCAACAAGGCCGAGGCGACGGCTGCCTTGGTGGCGTACAAGCAGGAACTCGAAGATGAGCGTTCCGGTAAGAATGTGACCGTGGGGGAGTATGCAGAAGCGTTCCAAGCAAACCGCAAGGCGCTGGGTAAGGTGTCGAACCTTACAATTGAACGCGACCGGCATGAAATTGACCGTATCGTGAAATTCCTCGGAGAAACGCGAGTGGTTGACCTCGACTCAAAGAAGATTGAGAATGCTTATCTGCGTATGGCCGAGCAGGATGGGGCGTCTCCTGATGCTATTCACAAGGTGCATATGAAATTATCTCAAATCATGCGTAAAGCGTTCTTGGACGAGTTGATAGACCGCAACCCGTGCGATGCCGTGGAAGGCATCAAGCGCCCGAAGGTGAGTCAGCAGAAGCGTAAGGAGACGCGAATCACCAAGGAGCAGGCTTTGGCGTTCGTTCATAAGATCAAGCAGGAGCCGCAAGATGGCCGGATCGTGGCGGTTTGGTTGGGCATTGCCACTGGTCTGCGCCGAGGTGAGGCATTGGCATTGGTCTGGGACGATGTTGATTTCGACGGTGCGCGTCTGCGCATCCGCAAGCAGTATGGCAAGGAGAAGGTGCTCAAAGACCCCAAGACAGCCAAATCGCGCCGCACAATCTCCATTGACAGGCAAACCATCGAGTTCTTGAAGCAGTGGAAGCTGAAGCAACGAGCTATGTTCGAGGCTGCCGGAATCGGCCAACAATCTAGTTCCCCGGTATGCAGTAATGAGCTGTGCGATTTCCTAGACCCCGATAACTTCAGCCGGTGGCGTAGGAAGTTTTACGTGAAGGAAGGACTTGCGCACTACTCCAACGAAACCAAGTACATCGACAAACGAGGCCTCGAACGAGTGAAGCGATCCGGTTATGTTGGCCCCAATTTCCATGCTCTCCGGCGCGCTCAGGCCACACTGCTAGTCGCAGGTGGCGTAGACCCAAAGACTGTGCAAGCACGACTGGGGCATGAAAGCCTGAATACGACGCTGAACATCTATGCCGAGGAAGTCGGGGAGAATGACCGTAAAGCTGCGGATTTCATGGGGAGCCTTCTCGAGAACGAGTGAAGACGGCTGGCAGAATCGGCCTTAGCGCGTTTTGCTGCTTGTCTTGTTCGGTACGATAGGGGACATGAACACAGACGGAAGATTGAACGCAATAGAGCTCTTCGCCGGAGGCGGTGGGCTGATGCTCGGGACTGCTTTGGCGGGGTTTGAGCATGTCGCCGCTATCGAGTGGGAACATAACTGTTGCCAGACGCTACGTCTGAATCAGGCGGCGGGGTATCCCTTGATTGGGGATACGACCATTATTGAGTCCGACGTGAGAAAGGTAGATTGGTCTCTTGCGCCGGATGATCTTGACTTACTGGCCGGTGGCCCACCATGTCAGCCGTTCTCTTTGGGCGGTCTTGCAAGAGCTGCCCTTGACCCAAGAGATATGTTCCCTGCCTATACAGAAGTCTTGTCACGTCTCAAACCGCGTGCGTTCATTGTCGAGAATGTCAAGGGACTAACCCGTGAATCTTTCCGAGACTATTACGATTACATTCTCATGCGGTTGCAACACCCGCTTGTTAAAGCTAAGGAAGATGAGACATGGCGTGAGCACGCGGAGCGACTAAGCAGAGAACATACTGCCGGGATTCATGACGAACTACGTTATGAAGTGGTTCCAACCATTGTGGATGCCGCAGACTACGGCGTGGCTCAGCGACGACATCGAGTAATTATGGTTGGGTTTCGCTCAGATGTTGAAGCGCAATGGTCTTTTCCTCGGCCGACTCATTCGCAAGCTGCATTGTTTGAGGCGCAAGAAGACGGGCGTTATTGGGCTTGGCACAATATGAAAACCGGAGCGGGAATTAAGGGGAAAGCCGGCGATTCTTCACTGAGACCATGGCGTACAGTTCGTGATGCTCTTTGGGGGCTTCCTGACCCGCATGAAAAGAAAGCGTCTGCGAAGTTCCTGAACCATGTATTGCGTACTGGGGCAAAGATGTATGCCGGTCATACAGGATCGCCCTTGGATGAGCCGTCTAAGGCAATCAAAGCCGGCGTGCATGGTGTTCCAGGGGGAGAGAACATGATGAGGTTCTCGAATGGACATGTTCGCTACTACACAGCCCGAGAAGCGGCACGAATTCAAGGTTTCCCGGATGGGTATGAGTTTTCGGGAGCTTGGAGCGAAGCACTTCGACAGATTGGGAACGCCGTACCTGTCGAACTTGCCCGTGTCGTTGCTTCAAGTGTTGCGGTCGCTTTGCATGAGGATACGGCACGTAAGGAGATGAACGAAGAACTTTCGTTGCTGTCGGAGGTGGAGCATGAAGCAGCCTGAGTTCTTCAACCCGTTAAGCTATACGGCTCTCTCGGATTCGTTGGCCCGTGCCATTATGTCATCGGAACTATACCCGATGACGACCGTTCGAGATGAATCTTTCGATGGCTACGGTATCTATGCGCTGTTCTATGACGGACCGTTCCATGCCTATCACAGATTGGCGGAGCAAAACCGAACTCAGCCGGGAACTTGGCCCATCTATATCGGCGTGGCGGCGCCAAAAGCCCTAAAAGGGACTCAATGGAGGCCGGAAGACGTGGATAAGAACCAACCTGAAAAGGGGCTGTCCAACCGTGTCCGGCACCATGCGAAGTCTATTGAAGCGGTTACCAATCTCAATATCAATGACTTCGCATGCAAGTTGCTTACGCTTTCATTCGTATGGGCTCCAGTCGCCGAATCCGCAATGATTGCAGCCTATGAGCCTGTATGGAATGCACATGTCACCGGTTTCGGCAACCATGCCCAAGGCAAGGGACGAAGTACAGGTATGCAGACTTTGTGGGACACTCTGCACCCCGGTCGATCGATGAATGGAACCCCCAACATCAGAACTGCACAGGAAATTGCCGATGAAGCCGAACAGGCGCTTGAGGAAACGTGGCAAAGGAAATTCCGGCAGTGACACATTATAAAGTCCCGTCGGTCTGTCCGACGGGACTTATGTAATCATTTACGCCTGCGCTTAGGCCATTTGATTGGGATGCCGTCGTTTTCGACAATGAAGGTGCTCAGAGCCGTGACGGTGATGTAATCTTTGCTACCAACTCGAATGGAGGGCAGGGCGTCCATCATCAGACGTGCTTTGGAGCGACCGACGCCGAACAGGGCTTGAAGGTCGGACACGTCCAAAAACTGAGGACGGTCGGCGATATTGTCCTCTGTGTGTCTCTCAATCATGGTCAGGCTCCTTCTTGGGCTTATCGCTGCTTGCGTGCCAGTATGACCAGATCACTTCGCGACAGAACACCGTTTGCCGGGTGGCATAGTCCAGCAAGTCGGGGTGCTCCTGTTCGCAGAGCTTGAGCAGGTCGTAATAGCCTCGAATGTCGTTTTCGGCGACGAGGTTCACAATGGACATGGCCTCCTGCTTGTCGTCGTCGGGGATAGCTATCTTCTGCCAGTCGGCACCGTTGAAAGCCAGTACATCATCGGGGGAATACTGCGCTTTCTCGGGGTTGTCGAGATGAATGAGATAGCGGGCCATGCCGCGTGGGCTTTCCAGACGGATGATCGTCTTGGGGCCGTTGAACTGCTCGAAGAACCGCTGTGCGTTCCGGTGTGTGGTGGTGTTCATCCACATCGCGACCACGTGGCGGTGCGGCTTCTTCAGTTCACCGGTCTTGACGTCAGCGATGTCCTGATCGTGCAGAGGGGACACGAGGATTTGCAGGCCGGACAGTTGCATAAGCTCCTGCCAGTTATCCGGGGCACTGTCGCCGGGGTAGATCAGGCCGGCCCAGTACCGACCCTTCTCATTCGGGTCGTTCTTCTTATCGCTCATCATTCGTCCCTCATCTCACATCTCAACAGGGGGGCGTCGTAGTAGCCCCCTGTATTCAGAGGGTGATGGCGTGGCCGGCACCGGGCTGCCGCTGCCGCTACGCCCGTCGCCGTCCCCGCCTACTCGGCGGAGAGAGTGAATCTCCTCATCCGTGACGAATGGCACGTGAAGGAAGCGGACGGAATTGGTCTCGGTATCCCATAGATAGCCGTCTCCTGGGCGGTTGAAACTTATCGACCATGGGCGGGCACCACGTTGTACGGCATCTTCGTCTAAAGCCATTACCGCTTCACTCTTAGAGTTCAATCGAAGAGCCAGCGTCGTCAGCAGCAAGCTTCTATACGGCAACGATGTGCTGACACGCGGATTCTGCGTGCTCACCACCATTGTGCAGTTCAAAGCGCGTGAACGAGACAGTGCGGAACGTACCATTTCAATACATGAGTCGGATTTCTTCTTGTTTGGTCCTGATTTGATCATGTCGGCAGCTTCGTCGATGACGAGCAGCCGATGACGAACCTGCGAATCGTCTAAATTGCGAGTCTTGCCGCGCCATTCCGCTGCAACAGAGTCCACGTCGGCATTGAACGCACTGAGCAGTTCCTCGGCCTCATCAAGGGTGTAGGCTTTGCGGTCCAGTACGGACTCATAGTTAGCTGCCTCCATACCTGCCTTGAGGTCGATGAACCATATTTCACCGCCCATGATGACCTCTTGTTTGATGATGTTGGCGATGACGCTTCCCTTTCCACTGTTCGACTCTCCTAAAATGGCTAAATGGGCGGATCGGGGAATAGAGACGTATTTGCCCGGGTGGATTACCTCTTCGCCGAGAACATAGCGATTACTGGGCATCGGCGGTTTTCTGCGGAATGGATTTTTCATCGGATATTCTCCAACTTGGTGAAGGTGACTACATGCTTCGAGATGCGGAAGAACCTCTGCGGAGTGGTCTTGACCTCGAAGTGCGAGGAGTCTTTCCCCAGTCGTGGAGCCACTTGTTCAGCCCATGCATGAATGGTTTCATTTGTCGCAAATGCTGCGGGGATAGCGAACACAATTTTCCGAGGTTTGTGGTGGTGTCGTACGCTGACTTGCTTCTCTTGATCAGCGGTCAGACATAACGGTTTTGCAATGAGGGCGTCGTGCTTCTGGATTCGTCGGTTGAAGAACCATGCGCAGAAGATTATAACGACTAAGACGATGGCCGCAGCCATGAAGGTGGTGACCTGATGTTGTTGCAGGATGTCGAGTAGAGTGATGGGCGTATCCATGATGTTTCTCCTTGATACGTGGAGGTTTAGCGGGTACAGCCGGGGGTGTTAACGGCACCCCCGGCACTAGTTAGCACTTAGGCGAGGCCTAGAGTGCGTTTGATAGTTGTCATTTCCAGAGGACTTGGGAAAACTCTGCCTACGGAAATTTCACCGAGAGAAATTTCGATGCATTCATAAGGCTTGCCGGCTTTGCTGACAGCCTGAACGACCTCGGCATGCAGAATGGGCGTGCTGTCATCCATAGTGAATCACCTCCTTTCGTTTTGTGTTGGCTTGTTTCACACTTTGCCGCATTGGTCCAGCTCGTGTTGCGAAAATCGTATTTTTTGGGGAAAATGCCGTTAGTTGAACTCTTGGGAGGGGCGATGGGTGTCAATCAGCAGGTTTTTGAGCGCTACGTAAATGGCGATGAGACAGCATTGATGGGGATGCCGGTTCAGAAGCAGATAAAATTTCGGGAGCTTCGTAATGTCCTTTCGCGCTTTTTTGGTGATTATCCCGAAAGAATGAAGCCTGAGTTTGCCATCGCTCTTATTGATGATCAATGTTTTTTAATGGATAAGTGCAATAGAGCAATCGAAGAATTGGATGCAGAAAAACTATATAAATTACTAAACGAGCGAAAGGAGCATGATTTAACACTTCGGGCAATTTCGGATAATTACTTAACAAGTCTAGATGATGACAGTGTCGGTAATAGATATGATGAAAAGCAAGACAGGAAAACAAAACTTGAGAAAAAGATTGCTTCATATTCAGAAGCGTTAGATAAATGCAATAAGATTCTTAGGGGTAAGGTAACTACTTTTTATGATCATAAAATTTATAAAATAGTTTGTTTTCCCCTTTCGGAGATCAATAATTTGCCGACTGCTGAAGAAGATAGTTTAAAAATTATATTCTTGGCAAAGCTGTTTAGTCTTCGTTGTTTTTTTTGCTTCTCTTAAGTTTCAGCTGGCGCAACAAGTGATACTTGCGCGAATGAAGAAAAATTCCAACGCGGCGATTGCGAGGGTGCTTGAAACTGATACGAAAAAGCTGGATCGCATGGTGAAGAGTTATGAAAAAACAATGAACGATGCCGTGTCTGAGAATGGCTTCTTGATGGCCGAAGGGCCTATGAGGGCGGCAGACGCTCAAGAGAAGTTATTCACCGAGCGTAAAAACAAACCCGAATACGAGTTTGTCGGATATTTACTTAGCCATCAAGATAGTGAAGCGCTTCAGGGCTTCCATTCCGATCTCATGTGTGAGTTTTTGCAGACAGAGAACTATCTGTCTTTTGCCCTTGCTCTTTGTGATATCGGTAGAGATGCTGATAGGCCGACGGACGTTTATCTCTTTAAGCTTTATATGACAAATAATTTTCTCAAGGAATACGACTATACGATTACTCCAGTGTATGACTCTCTGAAGAGACTGGGGGTTAAAGATGATTTAATTCGGTGCGTTCTATATGAAGGAAGCAAAGAGTTTAAGAAACGAATAGAGAGGGTGCACCGGTCTGCCTGATTCCCGCTGATCGGTGTTGGCCGTGCTTGGTGAGTTTGTCCAGATTTTGTCCAGAACAGGCAGCAATGCCGAGCTAGTCAGAAAATGAAAAAACGCTAGGAATCGTTGTAATTCCTAGCGTTTCGTTGGTAGCGGGGCATGGATTTGAACCATGGACCTCTGGGTTATGATCCCGACCGGCCCGAAAAATCAGGCGGCCAGAACCATAGCCGGGGTCTTCCATGCCCCGCCACCTAGGCGTAAGTCGTCAACATTGACGACAGGCAAACCTCCATTCCCATCGTTATCGTTACGGCGCTCGCCGATGATGCTGAGCGCCTTGGCCGGCGTGAGAGTCGGATCAGTCAGGACGTCAAGGGAGACGCCCACGAACTCAGCCGCCTTCCACATGTCATTCAGTGCCCAGTTGCTCTCTCCTGACATCATGCGGGAGAGATTCTGTGGGCGTCTGCCGATGTATTCGGCGAGGTCTTTTCTGTAGCGCCCTTCAAGCTGCATCAGCATATTCAGGTTCAAAATCGCTATGTCCTGCGGGCTAGCTGCAACCTTTGGGGCTGTCATAGTTACCGTCATGCCCTTAATGATACGCAAAAGTGATTAGTAGCGCAAGAATCTCAGCATGTCGAATCAAAATCAAGACACGCCGAGAGTGCTCAAAATCGATTAGTGCGTGATATGGTTAGCAACCATGAACGCCAATCAAAAACGATTAGTGACGCTTGAAGGTGATAACCCAGCGTCCCGCATCTCAGGACTGATCGAGATGCGTCATTGCCTTCAGAAAGACGTGGCGCTCGCCATCGGTATGAGCGAACAAGTTTTCTCCAACAAAATGAACGGCCTCCGATCCTTCTCTGCAAAGGATTACAAGGCGCTCGCCGACTTCTTCAACACCAGTGTTGACTACCTCATGGGTCGCACCCTTGACCCGTGGCCGGCGGACAACCCCCAACCGGAAGAGGCGGCGAAATGAGCAAGTCCAATTGTGAACCTGCGTTGCTGTCCTCTCTGGAGACGTTGCAGCACAATCTTCAGGACGCCGGCATGCTGCGCATGAAAGCGTCCCTGTATTCAGAGGCTGCCGTGCGCGAGGCACTGGGGGACTCCGAATACAGGCGAATCTCGGAGAAGCTGGACAGGCGTGCGCTTCTGGCACAGCTCGACGCGGTGTCCCTGTTTCTCCTACAAGTCCTTGGTCTTGTTTCGGTCGGTGAGGGCGATGGCGATCTGCTGAGCGCCGAAGCCGATGTAATGAACGGCGCGGGCGAGTTTCCTCACCTCTTCGCTTTCTGCATGATCCCGGAGCCAAGCGGCGCTACTGGTTCCGACACGGAGATTGTCGAGCGCTTCGTTAAGCGCCTCTCGTTGTGTCTGCATTGAAAATTCTTCCTTTCCCCGCGTCGTGCGGATTTTTGGTTGGCACCTCAAGCCTACCGGCACGGGGAAAGGGCCTTATCCTCTGAAAGGAACCCTCATGATCTGGTTCGTCATCTCCATCGTCCTGCTGCTCTTCAGCACAGCCGTCACCGGCATCGCGCTGTCCAACAACGTCAAGGGGGCCGGCATCGGCCTCATTCCGGGCCTCGTCGGATTGATGCTGCTGATCCCCGCATGCCTGTACTCCGTGGACGTGGGCGAGGTCGCGGTCATCCGCAACATGGGCGGCAGTCTGGCCGGCCATTCCGAAGACGCGGGCTTCCATTTGAAGACGCCGTGGCAGAGCATCGTCAAATACGACACCCGCAACAACCTCATCAACTTCTACAAAGACACCGATTACAAGTACGACGGCGGCAGCGCGGTCGGCAAGCAAGTCACCGTCAACGACAGGAGCGGAGCTTCCGCAGACATCGACATTCAGGTCAACTACAGCCTTGATCCAAGCGCCGCCGAATACCTGTACTCGGAGTACGGCAAGCAGCAGACGTTCACGCAGAACTACATCAGCAACGATCTTCGCAGCGTGGCCCGTGAACAGTCCGGCCGGTTCGACACTTTGACGATGCTCACCAACCGAGGCGAATACACGAAGGCGGTGCAGGATGTGCTGGCGGCGAAGTGGAGGAAGATCGGCCTGACCGTCGAGCAGGTCAGCGTGCAGGACGTGCGCTACGGCGAGGCCATCACCAAGAAGTACGCGGAGGCGCAGGCCGCCGAGATCGACAAGCAGAAGGCGTTGAACGAGCAGCAGGTCGCCAAGACCGAGGCCGAGACGAAGAAGATCAAGGCGCAGGGCGAGGCCGACGCCAACGCCGTGCTCAACGAGAGCCTGACCGACAACGTGCTCAAACAGCATTACATCGACGCATTGTCCAACGCGGACCAGCTCGTCGTCGTCCCCGACGGCGCGGACACACTCGTCCAGACCAAGTAGGGGTGGCGGTCATGTTCAAGCGCTATCCGTACACCATCGCCCTGTTGACCGTCATATCGTTCGTCGTCTGCATTGTGTGGCTGTTCACCCATGAGGCGTGCATGCACCCGCTTGGCAACGGTCTGGCCGCGTGGTGGGCGTTCATCGTCGTGCCCATCCTGCTCGTCACCATCGTCGAGGAAGCAGGAGGAGAGGAATGAACTTCGATGCACTCGTCTGGCAGCAGTGGGTGATCCTCGGATACGCGCTGCTCGAACACTTCATACTCATCGGCACGCTGCGCGAAACGAAGGCCAAGCCGGGAGCGGTTGTGTACCAGTTGCTCAGGCTCGTCATTCTCTGCGTGCTCGTGCTGACCATCTAGAGACTTGCCCGCCGGCATTGCAATTACCTTCCACCGGCGGGCGACGACAAGGAAAAGTCGTACAAAACCACCTCTCTCAAACCCCGCACGTCGCCACCTCTCCACATTTTCCGGCGGCGTGCGGTACGGGCGGGCAGGTTCGCCCCCGGTCGAGATTCGCGTCAGGCGGGCGCGGGCAAAGACCGGGAAGCCGTTCGATTCGGCCACCGTCCACTGCGATCGCGTCAACGTCGCCCCCTCGCACGCCACTGACAGGACACGCGGAATGCCCGTGCGAGCGGGGAGCGATGGACACGGCAGGCTTCGACTCCTGAGGCCGCACCACCGAGTCCAGCGCGACCGCAACCCGCAGACTCAACAGCGACCCGCAATGGGATCGCACGCTGATCTTCCCCCGCTTCGGCGACGTGGTCGTTGACCGCGACCGCCGGCAGGTGTCCGCGCGCTGCATGTGGAAGATCAAGGCCGACTACCAGATGAAAGGAACCAAGAAATGACCGAAGAAAAGACCGATATCTCGCTTGAGGAACGCTTGGCGAAGAGACTCGCCGCCCGTCTGCCCAACTACGACGATGGCCGCGCCGACACCGCCGTCGTGAGGGACGCGCTCGAATGCGCGCTCAAGGACGCCGGCGTGCGCCTGTGCGAGCCGGTCAAGGCGAGCGTGTATGTCGCCCCCGATACTGGCGGGCTGCCCAAGTTCCTCGAAGAGGCGTTCAAGAACGCTCAGCCGATAGGCCGCGTCATCGCCGAGGAAGACGAGGAAGACGAGGAAGACGACGAGACCCTGGCCGAGCTGGAGCACATGCGCGACGTGGCCGACATGGCCTATATGGCGCTCTCCGACCTCGCCCTGCACTGCCACAACCGCCGCGAAGACGTGGCATGGGGCATCGCGCGCCGCGCAGCCGAGGACGCGCACGCCCTCGCCACGTTCGTCGGCGACTGGATCGAGGACATGGAGGACGAGGACTAGTGGCCGACGAAACCGTCATCACGATCATCGGCAACCTCACCGCCGACCCCGAACTGCGCACCCTGTCCAACGGCAATCCGGTCGCGTCGTTCACGATCGCCAGCACGCCCCGCACCTACAACCGGCAGACGCAGCAGTACGAGGACGGCACGGCGTTGTTCCTGCGCTGCTCGGCGTGGAACGACCTCGCCCGGCACATCAGCCAATCATGCTCGAAGGGCATGCGTGTGATCGCCCAGGGCCGCCTCTCGCAACGCTCGTATCAGGCGCAGGACGGCACCAACCGCACCGTGGTCGAAATGACCGTGGACGAGATCGGCCCCAGCCTGCGGTACGCGACCGCGCAGGTCACGAAACAGGGCGGCCGCAACGGCTGTCAGGGCGGCGGCACCTACGGCAACCCGAACGGCCAGCCCCCGCAGCCCCCGCAGCAGACGACACCGCCGCCGGCGTCCGACCCGTGGGCCAACGGCGGCAGCGGCCACACGCCGGACATGTTCGCCGCCGACACCGGCGACCCGGAATTCTAGAAAGGACACCCTCATG
>ERZ894232.2161-NODE-2161-length-15039-cov-5.273892_pt1 | contig 15039 bp, 9 predicted proteins | sample MGYA00380296_ERZ894232 | MGnify/ENA primary metagenome ERZ894232 (study PRJEB32331, sample SAMN06328433) | human gut metagenome | biome: human gut microbiome; feature: stool | host: Homo sapiens | collected 2014-08-14 ... | reverse complement strand
CAGTTAATGCTGGACAGTATGCATTGAATGATGTATCTTATAAGGAAAAGAACAGAAAATAGATAGACTGCGAAGGAGGACAATCTATGAGAGCGTTAGTAACAGGAGTAAAAGGTCAGCTTGGACATGATGTCATGAACGAGCTTGCAAAGAGAGGATATGAAGGTGTTGGTGTAGATGTTGAAGAGATGGACATCACAGATGCAGCAGCAGTAGATTCTGTCATTCGTGAGGCAAAGGTAGACAGCGTTGTTCACTGTGCAGCATGGACGGCAGTAGATGCAGCGGAAGACAATGAAGAAATGTGCAGAAAAGTCAATGCTGAAGGTACTGAGAATATTGCAAAAGTATGTAAGGCACTTGATATCCCGATGATCTATATCAGTACAGATTACGTGTTCGAGGGAGAAGGAACACGTCCGTGGGAGCCGGATGATAAAGTAACACAGCCACTGAATATTTACGGACAGACCAAATATGAGGGAGAACAGGCTGTGGAACGTCTCTTGGACAAATATTATATTGTTCGTATCGCGTGGGTCTTTGGTGTGAATGGAAAGAATTTTATCAAGACCATGCTGAATCTGGGAGAGACACATGATACTCTGACAGTTGTGGATGATCAGGTAGGAACTCCGACGTATACTTATGATCTTGCCAGACTGCTTGTGGATATGCTGGAAAAAGATGCTTATGGAAAATATCACGTGACAAATGAAGGGGGATATATCACCTGGTATGAATTTGCAAAAGAGATTTTTGCGCAGGCAGGAATGGATGTCAATGTAGTTCCGGTGACAAGCGACAAATTTCCGGCAAAGGCAAAACGCCCTCACAACAGCAGAATGGACAAATCTAAACTGAAGAAAAACGGCTTCACGCCGCTTCCGACCTGGCAGGATGCCTTGAAAAGATATCTGTCAGAAATACGTTAAGGGGGGAATGGGAGTATGAAGAAAAAATATGTATTGGGAATTTTGACAGTGGTTGTGCTGATGTTTGGAATTACAGCCTGTGGAAAAACAACAGAATCAACTCCGGAACAAAATGCAACACAGGAAGAGCAGAAAGAGGATCAGGACAATGACACATCTGATCAGGATGTCAATCAGGACGGACAGAATGAACAAGACAAGACACAGCAGGAGCAGACAGAAAACACACAGGATGCAAATAATCTGGGAGCAGGAACAATTACTGTGTATGCCCAGAACAAGGATGTGTCCGGCTTTGATAAAAAAGAGGTTTCACTTGAGGCAATCACACCGGAAACTGTCCTTTCTCAGTTGGCAGCAGCCGGAGTTCTTCCATCGGATACCACAGTTCTAAGTTTTACAAAGAAAGAAAAGGATGGAGAACAGGTCATTGATCTGGATCTCTCCGAAAAGTTTGGAACTTACATTAAAGAGATGGGATCTTCCGCAGAATATCTGGTGATTGGAAGCATCTGCAACACGTATTTGGATGTTTACCATTGTGCAAAAATTCACATTACAGTAAACGGAGAAATGCTTGCCACAGGACACGCGGAGTATCCGGGTTATATGACAAGATTTTCTTAAACAACAAAAGATAAAAGGCAGGATTTAAGGAATCTTGTCTTTTTTTTCTACAGAAGAATATGGTACAATAAGAAAAAATCAGCGGGGAGGTACAGGGGGATGAAAAGAGATGGAATAAGTATAGAAAACGAAGCATGCAGATCCTATGTAAACATGGAGCAGACCGGCAATATGTGGGAGTTACAGGAACAGGATCCACAGCTTCATGTTTATTTTACGGAATCAGTGATGGGCGTTCGTTTATCCTTTTTTCTTTGTATTGAAGGAATAGAAGCTTTGAATGCTGTGCTGTATTATAAAGGAAAAGGCGAGGTATTTAGTGAAAAACAAGCATACCACTTTCCACTATATTTGAATAGGCATATAGAGAAAGAAATCTATTTTCCTTATCCGGCAGAGGCAGTTCGATTGGACTTATCAGATCAAAATGTTGTTGTGAAAATAGAAAAATTGGAAATTGCTTCAGCATCTTCTGAAAATGCTCTGAATGCATTAAAAGAAAATATGGGACAACTTGGCAGAAAAGAAAAGATAGCAGTATTGACTCATGATATGAGTAATACAGGAGCACCGCTTTTGGCATATCATATTGCGGAAAAGCTGAAAGAAAATGGTCGAGATGTTGTGGTATTGGCTGCGAATCATGGGGATGGATTTTTAGAAGAAAAGTATGCAGAAAAAGAGATTCCTATATTCTATTTGCATGATAATGCGAGAAATCAGATATCAGTCGGCTGGTGTGGTACAAAAGGAGAGTCAAAAAACTGGGAGGCCGAAGAATATCTGGAGCATTTAATGCAGCTTTTGAGAGAAGAGGGATTTTGTCGAGTGATTACGAATACTGTTGTGTCAGGGAAGTATGTTCCTCTTTTAAAACAGTATGGATTTTTTATTGTTTCTTTGATACATGAGATGAAGACAACGATAGAGTTGTATGGATTTCTATCTCCAGGTGAGTCGATTGCATATTACTCTGACTACATTGTATTTCCCGATTATAGTGTACAGAAGGGATTTGAGACTCTTTTTCCAGTGATCAGGGGGAAATGTTCGATTCGGCCTCAGGGTGTGTATATGCAGGTTGACGAAGAGGGGGATTCAAGGTTCTCATTTGAAGAATATGGTTTTTCATTGGATCAAAAAATTGTCATGTGCTCAGGAACGTGTGAATTGAGGAAGGGAACAGATTTATTTGTATCAGCAGCACAGATTCTTTCTCGAAAAGAAAAAACAGAGGAAGTCCACTTTGTATGGACAGGAAAATTTTCGGATCCGATTTTGGAAGGATGGATTTATAATCAGATTCGTCAATCGAACCTAGAAGGAAAAGTTCATTTTATTCCGTTTATTAAAGATAAACAAAAATATCATGAATTGTTGAGACATGCAGATGTATTCTGGCTTACATCAAGAGAGGATCCATTTCCATCGGTGGTATTGGAGGCAATGAAGTATGAAATTCCGGTAGTAGCATTTAAGAATTCTGGTGGGGTCAATACAATGCTGGACGAAGGCAGAGGAAATTTGATTTCTGAGTTTGATGTTGAGGAAATGGCGAAAGTGACAAAACAGCTTTTGAGCGAGAGACGGGAAGAAGTGTTGACGGGTGCAAAAGCATGGATAGAAGATAAACTGAAGTTTGATGACTATATAAGATATCTGGAACAGCTTTTCCAAAATAAAGTGCAGATAGTCCCAGAGATCGATTTATATGAAATAATAACTCCAAAGCTACATGAATATTTTCAAGGAGAAGTATCCAGTCAAATCGAAAAAGAACGGATTCATCAAATTCAAATAATGAAAGATTCAAAAAAATTCAAATTTTCTGATGATAAAATAGTATTTTTTGATATAGCAGACAGGACAAATTATTTTGAAGATAAAATGGTGATGAAAGAAAGTGGAGAGATATGTAGAGATTTATTTTTGGACAGACCGCTTATTTGTGTGCCACCATATTATTGTAAAAAAAGTGCAGGAGAACTAACTGGGAGCAGAAAAATTTTATGTGGTGCAAATGTGCTTTCAAAACAGATGGAAAAATCAGGACAGCTTTTGCTTTTAGAACAATTGATGGAATATCAGGGAATTTATCTTATGGGAGCAGGTGTGTGTGATTTTACAGAAGGTGATCAGATTAGTGATTATACACAGAATGTACTTCACTTTCTGTTATCTTCCAAAGGAGTTCATGCAGTTCGTGATGAGAAGACAAGATATTTTCTGGAGCAGATAGGAATTCATAATGTGATACGGACGGGATGTCCGTCTTTATGGAGTCTGACAGCACAGAGATGCAAAAAAATCCCTAAAGAAAAAGGAAAAGAAGTGTTAGTAGTCTTGGAAGAGAAAAAAGATTGCAGGGAAGAAGACAGCAGAATGTTGAATATGTTAAGGGAAGAGTACGAAACAGTGTATATCTGGATCAAAGATAGGAAAAATCTGGATTATCTCCAAAAATTAGGGGATTTAAATAAATATAAATTACTTCCGGGCTCAATATCAACATTGAAAAAAATATTTTGTGAGACGGCAGAACTTGACTATATAGGAACAAACATACAGATTGGGATTCAAAGTCTTACCATGCTAAAGAGAAGTCTGATCCTTTCAGATACAGACTATGCACAGGCGTTGCGTGAAGAAATGCATTTGCCTGTATTAGGACGTAGTATGCAAAAAGAGGTAGAAGCATGGATTACAGCCCCATATGAAACCCGTGTTCTTCTCCCGGAAGAAAATATTAAGTATTGGAAATCACAATTTGTAAGAAAATTTGCCAGATGGTATAAGAAAAGATAAACAGGAAGGAAAGAGATGACAGAAGTCTCTTTCCTTCCTGTGTTTTCTATTTATGCAATAATTTTCTTTTCAGCCAGTCGGCCGCATAACCGAATGTGTGGCGTATCAGAGCAAATTCGATCCGGATATAGCTGCCTAGATGTTCCATCCGAAACGGAACCTTGCGGCATTTGGACAGACCATGGATTCCTTCTTTGATTCCGTTTTTGTAATCTGTTCCAAATCCGATTTTGCAGAAAAATAAATATTTCACCAGATATCCCAAAAGTAATGGGATGAAATTCAGGATCAGCTGCAAAAGCGGCATATTTTTGTAATTCAGCCAGACACTGTTGCGGGCAGATAGTTTCACTTTAAAAGTGTTATATTTGGAACCGCTCGTTCCGCTTCCGACGTGGTACACAAGAGCGGAAGCGCAGAACCGGTTTTTATAGCCGTAGATCATGGCACGGTAACCAACATCGATATCTTCCAGATAGGCAAAATGGCTTTCGTCAAAGAAGCCGATTTTATCAAACACGCTTCGTCTGTAGATCGCAGCTCCGGCACAGGCCGTAAATACCGTATCATCTTCGGTGTAATTCGAAACCGGTCGTCCGGCTCCCCGGCATACCCCCCAGCCCATCAAGGTATAGAGATCTCCTGCGCTGTCGATCAGATCGGGGTGATACATCTGGATCATCTTGCTGCTTACAGAAAAAATCCGGTCAGAGACCTCGATCGCCCGGATCATCTCTTCGACATAACGAGAATCCACGGTTGTATCATTGTTTAAAAGAATGACGTACGGGGTATCTGCGTGACGTATCCCTTCATTGACCGCACGGCTGAATCCATAGTTAGAATCCAGGGCCAGCACTTCGATATCAGGGTAAGTCTGTTCCATATATTCCAGACTTCCGTCCGTGGAGGCATTGTCCACGATCAGGATCTTGAAATCCCGGCAAGTCTGTTCATTTAAAGAAGCCAGACAGGGCTCCATAAAATGTTTTCCGTTATAATTGGGAATAATGATAGTAACTTTCATGTGCTCCTCATTTCTATTACTGCTGTAATTTATTTCGCGAATGTATTATATCAAATTCGGTTCTGTTTTTCTATACAAACATATGTTTATTAAAAATTACGAAAATATTACGGAAAAATGAATAAAATACTGTTAAAATTAAGTTTGTGCTTGTCCATTGAAATAAAGTATTGTATTATATCATAGATAATGTGTTTTTATAAGTAAGATAACGGAAGGTCGTATTATGATAAAAGAAAATCAGAAATTATTAAACCGCATTCAGGTTGTGCTGGATGCAGGAGTGATCATTGTAGCATATGTGCTGTCCTGGTATATCCGTTTTCGGAGCGGATTATTTGACCTGGATCCATGGTATCTGTCACTGAGAGAGTATATGAAGGTACTGTTCTTTCTGGTGCCGTCCTATTTGATCCTGTATTACGCATTTCAGCTCTATACGCCGAAGCGGGTACAGGGAAGAAGGCTGGAAGCCTGGCATGTAGTACAGGCGAATGTGATCGGCCTGATGGGTGTGACCATGGTATTTTTCCTTGCAAAGCTTTCAGACAGATATTCCAGATGGGTAGTATTTATCTTCTGCTTTGTCAATATTACCATGGAGGTATTCGCCAGAAATATGGTGAGGATGGTTTTGCGCAAGGCGAGAAAGAACGGATATAATCAGAAACATATGATTCTGGTTGGCTACAGCCGCGCGGCAGAGCAGTATATTGACCGGATTCTTGCAAACCCGGAGTGGGGATATGCCGTGCGGGGAATTCTGGATGACCACCAGCCGAGAGGAATGGAGTATAAAGGGATCAAGGTGATCGGGAGTATCGACAATCTGCTGGTCATTCTTCCGCAGAATCAGATCGATGAGATTGCAATCACACTGGGACTGGATGAGTATCACAAGCTGGAATATATTGTAAATATGTGTGAAAAATCAGGTGTGCATACAAAGTTTATTCCGGATTATAACAATATCATTCCGACAAAACCATATACAGAAGATATTCAGGGACTTCCTGTGATCAACATCCGTCATGTACCGCTTAATAATGCTTTGAATAAGTTTGTGAAGCGCGCAGTGGATATTTTTGGTGCAATCGTTGCGATCATTCTTTTTTCACCTGTGATGCTGGTTGTATCTGTGCTGATCAAGCTGACTGCACCGGGACCGCTGATTTTTAAACAGGAGCGAATCGGGCTGCAGAACAAGCCGTTCTACATGTATAAGTTCCGTTCCATGATCGTACAGAAAGAGAGCGAAGAGAAGAAGGGCTGGACGACAAAAGATGATCCGAGAGTGACTCCGGTAGGAAAATTTATCCGGAAGACCAGCATTGATGAGCTTCCACAGCTATTCAATGTGCTCAAAGGAGATATGAGCCTGGTTGGTCCGAGACCGGAGAGACCATTGTTTGTAGAAAAGTTTAAGGAAGAGATCCCAAGATATATGATCAAGCATCAGGTGCGTCCGGGACTGACCGGATGGGCACAGGTGAATGGCTATCGTGGAGATACTTCAATCCGGAAGCGGATTGAGTGCGACCTGTATTATATTGAAAACTGGACGTTGGGACTGGATTTTAAGATTATCCTGCTGACGTTCCTGAAAGGATTTATCAACAAAAACGCATACTAAGACGGAGGCGGATCTATGTTTCGCAGAAGAGAGCGAATATCGCTGCAGCAGAGAAAACGATTGAATAAAAAAAGACAAAGGCGGGGAATCCTGTTTTTGGTCCTGGAATTTCTGATACTTGCGGTTCTTGTTTTGGCGGCATTTATGATGTACAAGCTGGATCATCTCAACCATAATACACTGGATGAGAGCAGCCTGGAACTACATGAGACACCGAAGGGATACACGAATGTGGCATTGTTCGGGTTGGATTCCAGAGACGGAGAGCTAAGTGGCGGCGTGAGAAGTGACAGTATTATGATTGTCAGCATCAACAATAAGACCGGAGATGTAAAGATCATTTCCGTATATCGGGATACGCTGCTAAAGCAGCAGGATGGTTCTTATGAGAAAGCAAATGCGGCGTATTCCTTTGGAGGTCCGCAGGAGGCAGTGGCAATGCTCAACCGGAACCTGGATCTGGATATTACAAAATATGCTTCTGTAAATTTCAATTCGCTTGCAGATATCATAGATATCCTGGGTGGGGTGGAAGTAGAGCTGACCAGTGAGGAAATATTCTGGCTGAATGGATATACGGCAGAAACCTCACAGGTGGTAGGACGGCAGACACATACCCTGGATGAGAATTCTCCGGGAGTTCACAATCTGGATGGAATACAGGCAGTTTCCTATACCAGGATCCGTTATACAGCCGGAGATGACTTTAAGCGTGCAGAGCGTCAGAGAATTATATTGCAGAAGATGATTCAGAAGCTGAAGACAGCAGGACCGGTAAAATGGAATAAGATTCTGGATCAGGTACTGCCGGAAATATCAACGAATATGACGACACCGGATATCATGAAACTGGGACTGAATATATTCCGATACAAAATTGGAGAGACAAAAGGCTTTCCGTTTGATATTACGACCAGTGAAAATGTCATTGGACTGGAAGGCTCTTATGCGGTTGCGATCGGACATGCGGACAATGTAAGACAGCTCCATGAGCAGCTTTTTGGAGAGACTGGATACCAGCCTTCGGACGAAGTACAGCAGATCAGTCAGGATGTGGCTTATCTGACGGGTGTTTATCCGGAAAATTATGCACAGTAGCGAAAGAGGAAAAAAATGTTACGAAAAATGATCGCAGACAGAAAAATCGAATATAGTTCTTATACTTTAGTTTATGCGGCAGCGGTATTGGCTGCAAAGGCACATCTGGATTATGTGACAGCAGTACTTCTGATGGCAGAGGCAATGTTTTTGTTTATATGGAATTTTAGAAAGACAAAAAATCTTGTGGATATGCGGGGGCTTTTTACGCTGGCATGGGTAGGCGGAGAAGGTATCGCATGCCTGAAGCTCAGCAGGCTGCAGAGTGACTGGAGCAATGTGACATGGCTGACCTTTTTTCTGATCTATGTGTGTTTCAATCTGGGATATGATCTCTGGCTTGGCCGTTTTTCGAAAGAACAGAGGCAGGAAGTAAAAAGAGATGAGATCTCGGCAAAGCGGATTCTGATCTGCATCTTCGGACTGATGGCAGCTTCCATTGCATGTTTTACGTTGGAGGCAGTGGTGGTAGGTTATATTCCATTGTTCAATTCAGCGCCTCATGCATATTCTTATTTTCATATTTCAGGAGTGCACTATTTTACAATCAGCTGCATTTTGATTCCGGCGCTGACTGTATTGTATACCAAGGTTACAGAAAAAATTTCGGTCAGGACATGGATACTTTTAATTGCAGGAAACCTGACGGCAGTGGCGATTCCTATTTTATGTGTCTCCAGATTTCAGCTGTTGTTTGCGGTTGGCTTTGCGGCAGTGATGTATCTGATGTTGTATAAAAAAATCACATGGAAGATGATCGTCACAGGTTTATTGATCATGATTCCAGTGTATGTACTTCTGACAGTTGCAAGACGGCATAATGTGACTTATTTAAATGGAATTTTTGAGATGAAAAATTCCAAAATGCCGATTTTTATTACACAGCCTTATATTTATGTAGCCAATAATTTTGAGAATTTTAACTGTATGGTAGAGCAGTTGACAGCGCACACATGGGGACTGCAGATGCTGTTTCCGTTTTTTGCACTGACGGGATTGAAATTTGTATTTCCACAGCTGGTGACAATTCCGGATTTTGTCACAAAAACAGAGCTTACGACGTTAACGATGTTTTATGATGCCTACTATGATTTTGGAATCATCGGAACCGCTTTGTTTGCGTTTATAATCGGTCTGACTGCAGCAGCAGTTTCAATTCCGGTGCGTCAGAAGAAAAATCCGATGACGTATATGTTTTATGGACAGATTGCGATTTATCTGGGGCTTGCCTTTTTTACGACCTGGTTCAGTAATCCGACGACCTGGTTCTGGCTGGCACTGACTTTGATGATGTACTGGTTTGTCGGATATCGCAGGAAAGGAAAAGGTTCACATGGAAGGAAATAGAACAGTGGATGTGCTGATCCCTACGTATAAGCCGGATCAGAGATGCGTACAGCTGGTAAAACGTCTGTTAAGCCAGAGTGTTCAGGTCAATCGGATCTATCTGATCGATACAGAGAGCGGGATCTTTCCAAAAGAGTTGTATACGATTTCTGACAGAGTCAAGATCCACCGGATTCTGCCGGAAGAGTTTGATCACGGTGGTACGAGAAATCTGGGAGCTGAGATGTCAGATGCGGAGATTCTTGTCTACATGACCCAGGATGCTATGCCGGCGGATCAATTTCTGATCGAGCGTCTGCTTTACGGATTTTCGTATGAAAACGTAGCAGCAGTTTATGCAAGACAGCTGCCGGCAGCGGATTGTCAGTTTATTGAGCGCTATACAAGAGAATTTAATTATCCGAAAACCAGCAGATTGAAATCCAAAGAAGATCTTTCCAAACTTGGAATCAAAACCTATTTCTGCTCCAATGTCTGTGCAGCATACCAAAAGGATGTATACGAAAGGCTTGGAGGATTTGTACGAAAAACGATTTTCAATGAAGACATGATCCTGGCAGGCAGGATGATTCAGGAGGGGTGGAAGATTTATTATGCGGCAGATGCAAAAGTAATACATTCTCACAATTATAGCTGCAGACAGCAGTTTCACCGGAATTTTGACCTGGCGGTCTCACAGGCAGATCATCCGGAGATTTTTGAAGGAGTACCTTCTGAAGGAGAAGGGATACGTCTGGTGAAGGATACAGCAAAATATCTGTTGAAGTCGGGCAGACCATGGCTTCTGGTATCTCTTGTATGCAAGAGCGGGTGGAAGTACATGGGATATAAACTGGGGAAAAATTATAAGAAACTGCCCCGGTGGCTGATTTTGAAATGTACGATGAATCCACGATACTGGAGAGAAACTTGAAATTCACAGTTTTTTCATTGATGTTTGAAGGAAAATATTGTATGATGTTAAAGTGCATATTTTAGGCAATCTATGATGTATGCCATGAGAAAGGATAGAATTATGGGAGATACAAGAAGGCGTTCGAGAGCAGTAATGTCCGGAGCGGACAGAAGAAGTTCTCAGAGGTCGGGGCAGCCGCGCCGCCGTCCGGAGCAAAGAAATCAGATGGGAGACGACAGGGACAAAACGCAGAGGCAGCAATCCGCCCAGAGAAAACGACCGTCCGGCAGCACTTCTGCAAATGGGAGGCGGTCTGTGAATGGAAGACCTTCACAGAAGGGGCGTTCGAGAAAGAGGGCAAAGAGAGGATTTGCATCCTGGTCTACAGGGAAAAAAGCAGTGGCGATTCTGATGGGGGTTCTGATCCTGCTGATTACAGCAACCGTTGCAGTGGTTGCGGCAAAATGGGGAAAAATTGGCGGTGTTGCATTAAATCCGGATAAGCTTGCGATTTCGGAGGAAGCGGAGATCAGCGGTACCGGTTACCTGACTGTTGCTCTGTTTGGCCTGGATACGCGTGCGACAGATGAAGAGATGGGGGCCCGAAGTGATACGATTATGGTGGCGTCTCTGAACCGTGAGACAAAGGAAATCAAGCTGGTTTCTGTGTACAGAGATACGCTTCTGCAGCTTTCAGATGGAACTTACAATAAAGCGAATGCAGCATATGCTTACGGCGGTGAAGAAGAAGCGGTTGCTATGCTCAATAAGAATCTGGATCTGAATATTGAGCACTATGTGTCAGTGGATTTTTCCGTTTTAGTTCATGTGATAGATGCCCTTGGCGGAATTGATATTAATGTAGAAGAAGCGGAAAATGGCATGGACATCATTCCGTATCTGAACAACTATGTTGTAGAAGTGATTAAAAATACAGGAGTGGATTCAGCTCCGTTTACGCAGTTAGGACAGCAGCATTTGAATGGAGTACAGGCAACGGCTTATGCCCGTCTCAGATACGGCGGCGGTGACGATTATAAGCGGACAGAGAGACAGCGGGAAGTACTGGAGCAGATCGCGATAAAAGCGCAGAAAGCAAAACTTTCCACGATCAACAAGATCATTGATAAGGTGTTTGACAACGTGAAGACGAATTTTACACTGACGGAGACGATTGCTTATGCAAAAGACGTGAAGTCTTATAAATTTGGAGAGACACAGGGATTTCCGTATGAAAGTACAACGGCTAATCTTGATGTTGGAGACTCTGTTGTAGCGACAGATCTGGCATCCGATGTGACGAAGCTGCACCAGTTCTTATTTGGAGAGAACGATTATACACCGTCTTCTACGGTACAAAGTATCAGTGAGGATATTTCCAACTCCACGTATGATACGGGAGAATCTTACGATACAGAATATGATGAGTATGGATATTCTCAGGATTATTCCGGATATGACAGCGGCTACACAGATAACAGTTATGGAACTGGCGGATATCAGGACAGTGGCTATGGAGATGGCAGCTCTGGTAATGGGTATACAGAAGATACCGGCGGTGATTATGTACCTCCGTCAGATGGCGGCGGTACAGACAGTGGAAGCAGCGACAGTAATTCCCAGATACCGGATACCGGAACCGGCGACAGTGGTGATACCGGTGGAGAGAGCTTAGAATAAGGGAAAAACAGTTTTTATTTATACGAAGAAAAGTCGAGAGACAGGAAAGAGGAGATGTACATGAAGTCGTTGAAAAAGATAGGGATTCTTTTGTTTGCAGTGTGCTTTCTGATGCTGTATCCTTCAGTGTCTGTACATGCGGCAGAAGGAACGCTTCAGTTTTCGGATCCTACAGCAAAAGTAGGAGAGGATGTTACAGTCAAAGCTAAGATCAGTACTGGTGGAGAAGCAATCGGGGATGGTTTTGTCACAGTAACATATGACAAAGCAGCACTGGAGTTTGTCAGCGGAACCAATGCAACCGGTGGGGACGGAACGGTGAAGCTGGAGGCTACCGGGGATGGAACTGTTTCAGAGCTGGAGTATACCATGGTCTTTAAAGCGCTGAAAGAAGGAGCAACAAAGCTGGAGGTGTCAGATTATACCTCTTATCTGTATTCTGATGAAACTTTAAATCTGACAACAGGTGATTCCACAGTTACTGTGGAGGCAGGGGATGGAACATCGTCAGAGAGCTTGGCAGGGACCACTGCGGTGGCGACAGGAACTGGAAGTGTAGAGATCGACGGAGTCACATACACAATTTACAATGATTTTTCCGACGCGCTTGTTCCGGACGGATGCAGCAGAACGACGATGGAGTATAACGGAGAAACTGTAAACGCGATTTTGCAGGAAACTTCCGGAAAGTATTTTGTGTATCTGGTTGAGGGAGACAAAGACCCAGTGATGGCACTTTACAATGAAAAAGATAACTCATTTGCGATTACAGAGATGGTGTCGATCACAGATTCCAGTTATATCTTTTTGTTGGGAACAAATGATGGAAAAGGACTGCCGTCTCAGTTTAAGAAAACAAAACTGACAGTCGGCACACTGACTTTCCTGGTATGGCAGAATTCAGAGAGTGAGGACTTTTATCTGATGTATGCGATGAACGAATCAGGAGAGGAATCGTTCTACCAGTATGATACAAAGGATGAAACGTACCAGAGATATCCGGTCACAGATGTAAAAGAAAAGAGTACAAGTTCTTCGACAACACTGATAAATAAAGTAAAAAATTTTCTTCAGGATCAGGTGCTGATCGTTGTAGCAGCAGCCTGGGCGGTTATTTTAATTTTGATCATCATTATTATTGTAGTCGGCGTGAAATTACGCAGAAGAAATGAAGAACTTGATGAATTCTACGATGAGCATGAATCCATCGGGAATTCAAAAGGAAGTCGTGCAGTTGTTGAGAAAAAATCTCGTAAACAGTTCAAAGGATATCAGGACGAAGATCCTGATGAATACGAAGAGTACGAAGATGATGACGAATATGGGGAAGATGATTACGACACATATGAGGACGATTCGGATGAATATGAGGATGATTTTGAAGAGTACGACGATGACGAGTATGAAGATGATGATTATGACGACGAATACGATGAGTATGAGGACTATGATGATGACGAAGAAGAGGATGATGTTCCGGAGTATCAGCCAAAACGAAGATCGTCTGCTCGTGAAGAAAAAGACAGTTATGATGTAGATTTTATAGATTTATAAGAAATTGGGGCAAACAACAGAGAAAGTCTGTGGTATGCCCCGATTTTATTTATAAATAGTCACTTTAAGGAGAGTATAAGGAGGAGAAAGATATGTGTGGAATTGTAGGATATGTAGGAGAAAAGCAGGCAGCGCCGATTTTGCTGGATGGATTATCAAAGCTGGAATACAGAGGATATGACTCAGCCGGAATTGCAGTCTATGACGGAGCAGAGATTCAGACAGAAAAATCAAAAGGTCGTTTAAAGGTGCTCAGTGAACTGACACATGACGGACAGACAATGCCGGGAACAATCGGGATCGGTCATACCAGATGGGCAACACATGGTGAACCGTCAGATGTAAATGCACATCCACATTATAACAAAAATAAAAATATTGTTGTTGTGCACAATGGAATTATTGAAAACTATTTGAAACTCAAACAGAAGCTGGAGAAAAAAGGGTATGAGTTTGTGTCGGAGACAGATACCGAAGTACTGGCACATCTTCTGGATTACTATTATCAGGGAAACCCTCTGCAGGCGATTACAAAGGTAATGCATCGAGTAGAAGGGTCTTACGCACTTGGGATCATGTTCCAGGATCATCCGGATGAACTTTATGCAGTGCGAAAAGACAGTCCGTTGATCGTGGGAGAGACAGAAAACGGATGTGTGATCGCATCCGATGTTCCGGCAGTGCTGAAATATACAAGAGATGTATATTTTATTGAAAACGAAGAGATTGTACGTATGGAAAAAGATTCGATGCAGTTTTTCAATGTAGATGAAGAAGAAATCGAGAAAACTCCTGAGCATATTGAGTGGGATGCCAATGCAGCAGAAAAAGGCGGATATGAGCATTTTATGCTGAAAGAGATGTATGAGCAGCCAAAAGCAATTCTGGATACGTTTTCACCGCGCATCAAAGGAAATGATATCGTGATCGAAGAGCTTGGGATGTCTGATGAGGAAATCAAGGCAATCCGCAAAATCATGATCGTGGCCTGTGGATCTGCATATCATGCGGGAGTTACTGCAAAATATGTGATGGAAGGAATGGCTCGGATTCCGGTGGAAACAGATCTGGCTTCTGAGTTCAGATACCGTGATCCGATCATGGAGGACGGAACACTGGTTGTGATTATCAGCCAGTCAGGAGAGACTGCAGATTCTCTGGCGGCACTGCGTGAAGCAAAGCAGAGAGGGGCAAAGGTACTTGGAATTGTCAATGTTGTCGGAAGTTCTATCGCAAGAGAGGCAGATAATGTCATGTATACATGGGCGGGACCGGAGATTGCGGTTGCGACAACAAAAGCATACTCCAGTCAGTTGATCGCATTGTATCTGCTGGCCATGAAATTTGCATTTGTGAGAGGGAAAATCACAGATTCGGAAATGCGGGGATATATTGAAGATCTTCAGAAACTTCCGGAGCAGGTGGAGCTGTTATTAAA
>ERZ894232.2150-NODE-2150-length-15086-cov-61.148959_pt1 | contig 15086 bp, 19 predicted proteins | sample MGYA00380296_ERZ894232 | MGnify/ENA primary metagenome ERZ894232 (study PRJEB32331, sample SAMN06328433) | human gut metagenome | biome: human gut microbiome; feature: stool | host: Homo sapiens | collected 2014-08-14 ... | reverse complement strand
GGTGCCCTGCACCTCATTATATGTATACAAATATGTATACAAGAGGTGTAACCAAATTGTAACCTGTTGTTCAAATCCTGTTTACAATTTTATAGTATACTATAGACAGTGAAGGGAAGCACATAGGGTGCAACCCATTAGAGAGAAAGGACAATGGGCGGTTGACGGCGTTGGAAATTAAAATAGAGGGGCGTGATATATTATGATTCTCTACATTCGCAAGACAAGCAATTTTGAGCAGGTCGAAAACTTCTTGCTCAATCATCCCGATAAGGAATACAAAACAAGCCGGTTTGTTTACTATTTCAAAATCATTGGAGATTGCGCGGGCATCTTCCGACGTGCAACGGAAACTTGCACTCGGAGAGGCCGCAAGGCCGGAGACGACGAAATCATAGCTTATTACCACGACGGGGAGTTTTAACATGAAAGTAAATATTGAATGCCGTACAGTTAGAGTGCCTGCAAACCTGCTTATTCCGGGAACGTATTTCCGATACAAAGCAGACCCCACAGAAGAGGAACGCCGTGATAATGAGCACGGGATTCTCTTGAAATTGGAAACACCAGACAAGGCCGTGAACCTGTATACCGGAACAATTGTCACGGTTCTTGATTTACCGTATGATATTATTAACGATGTTGAATTAAGGGGGTGGGTGTAATGCCTGCATATCACTTTGCTTGCGTCGCGCCGTTCGCGTCGCTGTTCTTTATCATCGGTGTTGTAATTTTCGTTTGTGAGTGGAAAGGATGGTTTTAATATGAGAATTGTGCATCTGGTAGAATATGAATGGATTGACCCCAAGTCAGCCCATCCACGCAACGTGATGCCGGTCGCGGCCCCCAATGGGGGCCAGATGGCCTATAAGATGTTGGGCAAGTCGATGCAACGCATGAACAATGAATCTGTGAGGCAGTTATATAAATACCTTCGTACCAACGGAAATGACCCGTACATGACAGAACGGAACGGTTCAATCAGAATCCAGTATTTCCGGTGGCCGCGCGGGTATCATTATGATAAAGCAAACCGGCAGTTTGTGAGGGACGACGCATGAAAAAGATAAAGAATCAGTTAGGGCTTGTAAAGCCCGATAAACTGCCAGCTGGTGCAACGGCCAAGAGCGAACAGAAACCGGCAACCCGCAAGGCCAGCAATAAGAAGCAGGCCAGCAATAAGAAGCAGGCCAGCAATAAGAAGCAGGCCAAGAAGAGGAAAGCGGCGAAGCTCCAAGAGAAGAAGGCCAGCCAGCCGCCCAAGAAGTGCAAGCAGGGCGGCAAGGGAAGACCGTATCAGCCGAAACCGTGGGAAGCATACGCACCCAAGGGCCCGAATGCCACAAGCTACACCCGGGAAGAGCTGGAACAAATTGTGCGGCGTGCATCTGGTGCGGCAAACCGACGCTTGAAACGTTTGGAAGAGGCCGGAGAAACCAAGGGCATTTATAAGAGGGCCTTGGGGATGCTGGAAACACAGGGGCGCACCAAGTTCAGCGGGGCCGTAAAGAGCATGACGAGAACGGAGCTTGTCGCGGAGTATCTGCGCCTGCGGGATTTCCTCAGTTCCAAAACGTCCACGATGCAAGGCATTAAGGACTGGAAAAGGAACGTTTATCAATCTCTTGTTGATAGAGGTTTTACCGGTTCCCAAGAAGAGCTTTCAGAGCTGTTTGACAAGTACATGACAAAAGAGCTTGAGGCGGCGTTCGGTTCTGATGTGGTTTACACGTTATTGCAGACAAACAACGGTAGGCCCTTCTTGCAACGGGCAAAGGACGCGATAGACCGCGCAAAGAATACGGGGGAGAGCCAAACAACGGCCCTTTCCCGTGAATTCAATATCACAACAGAAGAGCAGGCGGCACAGATACTAGCAAAGTATTTTGGGGGTTAAATCATGCGAGAATGCAGGGGTGAACAGATAGCGGAGAGCAAAGCTGAATTTCTGGCTATGCTGGGCACTCCCAAAACTGTGCAGGAGCGAACCAAGAAGAATGCCAGACCGAAACCCCGTTATTTAGATGTAACCTGTACATTTGATATTGAGACCACCAACACCGATACCGACGGCTTTGCGTACAGCTTTCAAACGTGCATCGGCGGCGCGGTCGTCGTGCCGCGATACTTTGAAGAGTGGGCCGATATTATAGAAACGCTGGTTGACAAGTGGAGTATCACAGAACGAAAGCGCCTTGTAATTTTTGTTCACAATCTTGGGTATGAGTATACATACCTTATTCAAATGTTATGTGACCGGTGGGGGGATTGCAAGGCCCTTTATACCAAGATCCGGAAACCTCTGTATTTGATGTTTGACAACGGAATTGAATTCCGTGACAGCCTGAAACTGTTCCAAAAGAGCCTTGCCAGAGCAACAGAAGGTTGCAAACACGAAAAGTTAAAAGGTGACTTGGATTATTCTGTTTACAGAACAGCAGATACTCCCCTTGATGATACGGAATTTGCATACTGCGTGAATGATGTGTTGGGCCTGTGGGAAGCAATCGAACGGCTGAAAGCGGAGCGCAATTACAACGCGGCTACATTGCCAATGACAAACACGGCCCTTGTCATTAAAGAAGTCAACAAGCATTTGACAGGGGACAGCCGGACACTGCAAAAAATGCAGGCTCTTGAGCTCAACCGGGAACAAATGGAAATTGCATATAAAGCAATGGCAGGCGGTGACACGCACGGCACGCGGTGGCGTGCGTGTCACACTTACCGCAATTGTAATTCCTATGATTTCAAGAGCGCCCACCCATCTCAACAGCTTTTGTGGAAGTTTCCAGAGGGTAAACCCATGATGCTACCGCAAGGCCAGCCCCAAGCAGTGATGGACAATATCATATCCTGCGGTATGGGATGGATTGCAGAGATAGCAATTAAGGGTTTGCAAATCCGGCCCGAATGCCCAGACCCCGTGATATCTGTCAGCAAGTGCGCGGGCCTCAAATGCGACGACGAAAACAAAGACAACGGCAGAGTTTTGCAAGCAGATGAAACTTTGCTGTACTGCGATTCTAACGACTGGCAACGTATCAAAGAAGCATACACTTTTGAGCGGGTGGTAATGCACCGGGGATTTTGTTTCCGGCTCGGATACCTGCCCGATTCTTTCCGAATGGCGATTTTCGATAAGTTTAAAATCAAAGAAACCATGAAAGGGTCCCCCGATTATGCTTTTTCCAAAATCTGCGTCAATACGATTTTCGGAGCCTGCGCCCAAAAGACGATAAGGGACGAATACACGGCAGAAATCGGAGACAGCATTGATTTTGAACGTATGAGCTGGGAAATCAACTTGGAAAAGAAAACCCCTGCGGAGATACAGAAGAGCCAGAAAGGCAAGTTTCCGTTTCTCTGGGGCCTGTGGACAGCCAGCATGACGCGGCTCAAGCTCTGGCAACTGCTGAAACTCGTAGGCTGGGAAAAGGTTATTTACTGGGATACCGACAGCTGTAAATTTGAAGGGGCCAAGGTTCCAGCGGTCGAACAGTATAATCAAGAGGTCGCGGCCCAGTGTGAGAAGCGCGGGGTGGTGGTCACGAAACCCAACGGGGAGAAAGTCTATATTGGGATAGCAGAGGACGAACACCCACAGGCCGATTATGGTTATACTGAGTTTCGCTTTCTCCATGCCAAGTGTTACGCGGCCCGAACGTGTGAAGGTGTACTAGAAAGCACGATTGCGGGAGTAGGCAAGAAAGAAGGACAGGCGGCGCTTAAAGATAATATTGAAAATCTGAATGATTTCCTTATCATTGATGATGCAGGGGGCCAGATGCTTTTTTACCACGACAGCCCGATAAAAGAGCGCCACGACTTCCAGCGCGTCACCCACTCGGCTAGTTGGATAGTAATGACCCCGCGCGGGTATGAGGTTGGTGGGCCAAACCTAGAATTTAAAGAGGAACGACTTGGGTAATGTTCCACATGGAACAAAAGAAGAGCCCCCGCTCTTGTTTGTAGCGGGGGCTCTTTAGTTTTGTCAGGAAATCGTAGCGTGCACGATGAAGTGAAGAATGTATGACTTTGTTTCGATGTCGCTAGGAAGGCTCGACTTGGGAACAGCTGCGGCCAGTCGAACGCCTGCACCTACAAAGGTGGCAGTAAGCACCACGTCATTATGGTTAATATGGTACCATGGGCTTCCATCCAGATAAAGCACCTCAGCAAATCTTACGGTAACGTCCGAAACTGATGCATCTTTGGGGACCTCGGGGAAAGTTTTAAGGGGGAACGGAAGAATAACGCTTGCGTAGTTGCCTTCGCGCTCGTTACCCTTCGCCCACGCGGTAGCAATATCAACGTCACTATAGTAAACAGAAGCGGGGAAAGACACGCTGTTATTCTCCAGAGTAGTAATGCGGGAATCCAGCGCGGCCTGTCCGGCATTATAGGTGCTCGTGGGGACGTATCCTGTTACATCGGGAATTTCGCTTTTATCTGCCTTGTCCGTTTTCAGCTTGGCAATCTGTCCCGCGTGCTCGGCCAGCTCGTTCTCCTGAGAGGTGGCGCACTCCGCGATAGTCTGCCCGGGGTGCGCGGTTGCCCAGTCGCCCACAATGTCGTCCTGCCGTTTTTGGTCGGTATTGAATGCCGTCTTTGTGACAAAATCGCCCGTGCTCTCAGTGAGGTGCTGAATAGCGTCGGCATTGCCAGCAATCGCCGTATCCTGCTGGGTGTTCTTGGCCTTGATATCCGCAATTTCCTGCTTGTTGGTGGCGTTGTCACCCTCAAGCGCGGTAATACGCTGTTCATGGTCTGCCAGCTCGGTGGCGTGGGTCGCCAGCTCTGCGGCGTTCTTGGCAATCAGCTTGCCGTTTGCCAGCTCTGCGGCCTTGGCGCGGTCGATTTCAGCGGTAAGCGCGGTATTGGTGTTGTCGGTCTTGGTGTCCAGCTGGGTGAAGTGGGCTTTTGCCTGTTCACAGCACTCTTCCAGTTTGTCCATCCTGCCGTCCTGCTGAACGTCCTTTTCCTGAATGTGGGCGATCGCGTCGCGGTTGGCCTCAATCTTTGCCTCATCCTCGGTAAGGTCGGAGCGGAGACCATCGGTCACACTGGTGAGGCGTTCGATAGCCTGATGGTTTGCCGTGATTTCCTCATGCTGGGCAGTAAGACGGCCCTCATGGTCGGCCAGCTGTTCTGCATGGTCGGCCAGCTCGTGGGCGTTCTTGGCGATAGCGGCGGCATTGTCCTGAATGTTCTTGGTATTCTTGGCAATGTCGGCGGTGTTCTGGGCAATGCTGGCATCGTGGCTCTTGAGCTTGGTATCAATGCCGTTCAGCCGGGAATCCTGCTCGGTGTTCTTGGCCTGAATTGCGGCAATGTCGCCGTCATTGCTAGTAATCTGCCTCTGCAACTCCTCGTCTTTGGCGTGCAGGTCGGCAATCTCGTTGGTGTGCTGGGCTGTGATGGCCTGCAAACCGTCAATCTCAGTCTCGGCAGTCGCCACGCGCTCGGCCAGAGCGTCAACACGGGCCTTATCCTCGGCCACAGTGTTTTTCATCTCCGCGTTGTCCTTGGTGAACTGGTTGATTTTCTCCCGGAATTCCGCGTTGTCAGACGCGAAACCGGAGACCTGAGACGACAGGTCTTTCACCTCGTTCTTATACTGCTCCACCTGCGCATTATAAGCACCGGTCTTGGCCCAGTATCTCGTATTGGTGATATCCACTCCGGGGCCCACGTTGCACTTGCTGGTGTAGCTTTCGCCGTCGTGGGTCACAATGGTAAGGGATTCGTAGGAGCAGTGATTGTCCCACTCAATGGGGTCGGCAAAAATGGGCACATACCGACTGCCGACGTACTGAGACGGGGGACACGGCCCACAGGGAACAGGGGGCCGGGGCGGCATCGGCGGGTGATGGGGGCCGCAAGGGCCCGGCCCACAGGGGCCGGGGTCAGCAGGCGCAAAGGGTGCGGGCTTGATGGGAAAACCACAATCATTCTTGCAACTCATGTTGAAAACTCCTTTCTTAATAGGTGATGATAAGATGTCCATACTCGGGCTCGGTGATATCGGTGCCGGTGTTGAAAGTCAGCCAGCCCCAATTTGCAGGGACATAAGCACAGAAATGCCCGTCCGGGGTCAGACCAAACCAGACAAAACGCACCATCTCAGTAACCATGCTGGGAAGGTTTTTATCGGCCCACTCCAAAAACTTACCGTTTTCAAAGTCACCTGCGTTCAGACGTTCGTTGATGCACTTCTGAGCAGTCGCAAGGTCAGTCAGTGCGGAATTCAGCGCGGTGATGTTGCCGCCCTGCGATTCCTGCCCTTTGGCAATGCCCTGCACCAGAGCTGTCAAGCTCTGAATTTGGGAGATCATCCAACGAAGGTCATACATCCCCGGGTCGCCGGGGACGTAGGGCGGGGACGGGCAAAACGGATAGTCCATAAATTCACCCCCTCATTTCTTTCAACATCTCGTCGGCCCGGATTGCTTCCGGGGTAAAGCTGTTGTTTTTCCACCATGCCCAAATAGCGGCGGCGGTCGTCAGACCGGCTGTCACCCAAGGCTCAAGGGTGGCGCTGTCAATGGGCAGGGGGCTCCATCCGGCCACGCTGAGAATCTGATTTACCAGAGCCAGAGCGAGAACGGCGGTTCTTGCAATCGTTGCGGGCTTGATTTTCATATCAATCACCTTTCCTTTCTAAGTCGTCGATACGGTGGGTCACCACTTTCATTTGCTCTTCCAACACGGGAACACGGCGTGCAAAGTGGTTATGTTCCCGCACTTCCCGGGTCAACTCGTCAAGGCGTGTATCGGTGACGGCCTGCGCCCTGCTGTTTGCGATAAGAACACCCGAAAGCGTCACAAGGCCACCGATAAGTGCCACGATGATTTCCGATACCATAATACCACTCCTTTTAATAAACGTCAAGGCAGAAAGTGCGGTGGAAGGAATCAGCAATCACACGATACATATTGAAAAGCACCGTCTGCCGCTCTGCCTCAATCATCTCCTGCGTCGTGGTAACGCCGATGTTGCCGCCTCGCTTCCACTCGTGAACGGTGGTCACGGTCTCGGATTCCTTGCCCGTAACAGCCGCAAGGCCGTGCTCCTCATGCTTGCCGGTCTTAGAATCCTGTGCAGTTCCACGGTCTCCGGCCTGCCGCTCGGTGTGCCCGTGTCCATCGGTGCGGCCCGTGTCTCCATGGGTGCCGTGGGCCCGGTCGATGCTGTCACGCTGGCCGGTGGTGAGGCCCTCGGTGTCCTGCTTGGTCTCGGTGTCCGACGTGCTTTCTTGGTGGTCGGTCATGTTCTCGGTGGTAACGTCGTCTTGGGTACCGGTGGTGTTCTCGGTCTCTGTCCAGTCGGTTTTGCGGGTATCGTCTGCGGTGCCGGTCTCCTTATAGATAGTGGTGGAAGCGTCGAACGGCTGATAGGTCGCCTCGTTCTCGGCAGAAACCTTGCCCTCAACGTCTGTTTGGCTGTCCTTGGTGGTCTTGAGTTTATCGATCATGGTTTCATCATGGGATGCAAGACGGGTGCCGGTCGTATCCCGGTCAAGGGTGCCCTTGGTGTCCCGGGTCTCGTCTGCGATGGTCTGGGTATGAGCAAAACCATGCTCTTTCCCGGCAGTACTGCCCACGGTTTTCTCTTGCCCTGCGGTATTGTCCGTGGTGAAACCGTCCGCTTTGGTGTCCTCGTGGTAAAGGTTGCCGGTGGTCTCCATCTGGTGGCGGTCGTCAGCGTGCTGGCTCTGCTCGTCGGCTCCACCGTGGGAGTGGGTGGCCGTGTTCTCTGCGGTATCCTTGGCCCGTTCAGTGGTGTCCTTGGTCAGCTCGTGCACGTCGGTGTTCCAGATGGGATTGTATTCCAGCTGGGTTGTGGAAAAAAGTTTTTTCCAAATGGGGAGATTTTCGCGGCTCCACCAATACAATTCAGATTTCATCCAAATAGGGTCAGGGTGATACAGGGGGGCCAGACCGTGGGCCCTGCGGATAGCTTGTATAACTCCCGCTTTCTCCATGCCCTCGGGGACAACCATATTTGCAAAAAGGTTAGGGTCTGCCATCAACAGCGCTTCCAGATTGCAAGAGGAAACTAACTCATTCACCAACATTGTTATTCACCTCTTCCCCTTCGTTGTTGGTCTCGGTCTCGTCGGCCTCGCCTGCGTCGAAATCGGGCTCAACCATTTTAAAGGTAATGTTTGTATCGTACATCTCATTAACGATTGCAAGGGACTTTTCCAGCGTGATACGCCAGACCTCGCGACGGTTGAAGGTCTCCGCGTCTGCCGCTTTCGATTCCGTCACAACCATTCTTTCTTTCTTGTTGGGCTGAACGGAAACACCCAGTTCCCTGTAAAAGTCACACAGAATGTTCCGACGATACTCCATCAAATCGGGAAGAATAAAGTTCTTGGAAAGGTCGCGGTCAAACTGCATGATTGGGAGAGTGAAATCACCGTCCGCTTTGGTGGTCAGTTGTTGTTTCAAGTCGGCATTGATAACGACAGCGGGGGCACCGTTTGCCAGCTTGCTGAAAATCCCTTCCATGGTGCGCTTGCCCTTATCGTCCTTGACGATAGCCGCATAGGCGAAACGGGCATTGATTGCACTTTGCCGGATTGCGATTTCTGCCAGTTGCATTTCCCGCGCATACTTGGTCACCAAATCCCACGTTCCTTGATAGTCGGGTGTGAGCTTGATAACAGCGCACTCTTTGCCGATTTCCAGAGGGCGCGGAAAATTAAAGAACGTCGTTGAAATCTGCATTCCGCGCGGCTGGTATTGCAGGCCGTAGCCGGTCGGGAATGCAGGCTGTACAACTAGACCGTATGTTTTCGACTTGAACACGGTCGCATAACCGGTGCGGAAAAGCTGGTACAAAAATGCGTCGTAGTCCCACCCGATTTGCCCGGGGCCGTTCTTCGGGAGCCCGTTAAACTCAATGAGACCACGGAGCCGCTGAAAGAAGGAACGTTCCCAGTAATTCATTGCATCGGTGGAAAACGTTGCATCGAAATTCCCGTACAGCGTGCCGCCGTCGTAGTATCCGCTATAACATTGGTACATTAAAATCACCTCTTATTCAATGAAAACGCCAGAATCCATAGCGGCGTTGATGTAAGAAATTTCATCGGGCTTGGCGTTCAGCGGAGCACAGGAGAAACCACGGGTCTTACAGTATCCCTGCACAGGCTTTGCAACCTTCATTACCGGATAGCCGTACACCTTTTGGAAACCTGCATCGTCCACCGGGGGGTAATACAGCAAGGTCAACTTTGCTTCCAGCGGCAAAAGCACCTGCGACGCACCGCCCAATGTGCCCGCTGTGCAGTTGATGGGGGAAACTGTTTGTTGCACACCCTGCGCAACTTGGGCCATACCTTGCGCGGCCTGAGATACGCCGCCTGTGAATCCTGCCACGGTAGACAGGAGACCCCCGCCGAAATTCATTGTGCCAGTGACTGTGTTGATTGCACCGGTCAGCGCACGCACCGGGTCAATGTTACTGGTGCCGATTCCGTAGGGGCTGGCTATGCTGGTGCTTCCAGCGTATACCGTGTAATCTCCGGCCCGGACTAGTGTGGTTACACTGCCGTCCACGAAACACACAGACCAATCAATATCAATATTTGCCGCCGTGTTGCATTGGTCAACGGGAACCGCCAGCGTGCCCACGAAAGGAACGTATAACTGAAGTTGACAGTTCATCCTCTTCCAATCGTCTGCGGGCCACGGTATCGCTATCGTGGTATGAACACTCCGGGAACTGGACGGCGTGACCTGTTGGGCAAAAACGGTGGTGTTGAACTGTCCCAAGGTGATTTCCGTTTGCCGCCCTGCGCCGTATCTGGAAAGGTTTATGGGTATCCAGATGCAGGAGCGGACGCATTCCAATGCGTTCCCGCCGAATAAAAGTTTATTCATAAACTCGGGCAATGCCAATTCCCAACGAACCATAGGTTTAGTAAGGGCCTCCCACGTCAAGGAAACTGCGGTCAACAAACTCCCCAATGTGGCCGCGCTCATTGCGTAGGCGTGCAGGCCAGACTTGCCGACACAGGACAGCACAAAGGTGCCACCGGTTGCATCAATATTCCCGTCCGTGATATCTGCCGACGCGGTGGAAATCTTGGGAGCCATTCCAACGGCCTGCCGGGTATCCTGCAAACGGAACGTCGCACCGCTGGAATCCTGATTGAAACCGTATTCAATGAATGCGTCCGTTTTCAAGATTGCATCCCGGTAGGTTGCCAGCGGGTCAAGCTCTAGCGTGAACTGCCAAATGTTCGCGGTTCCCCTGCCTCGGATACCGATTGAAATATCGCGTATCCAATAGAAACTTGCCGTCTCTTCGCACTGGCAATAATTCCACTGGGGGGAAATGTTGATGCTGTTCAGCGTAACGTAAATTACGGGCCGCTCCATGCTGGTGGTCTGCTTGAAATCACAACGCTCCTCGTCGGGGAGCTGGGTATAATCAAATGCTTTGGTTGAATTCACGCGCTTCTCAATGTTTCCAAAGTGGAAGTGATACCCATGTTCTACACTGGGAGCGGGAACTGCGCCGTTAAATTCGCCTCGTGCCAATTGTTTCACCTACTTTCTAACAATAAAGGCCCGGCCTTTTACGGTCGGGCCTTCGCGGCTGGTTACGGCTTTGCGTAGTCGCTCATATAGAAGAGAATTGCGTTCTCTGTGGGGTCACTGAGATAGTTCATCTTCCAATGATGTTCCGTATTGTAATACTCGCCTTTCGTGTTGAAAGGAGTAGTATAAACACTGTCCATCATGTAGACGGTCGCCAGCGCTCTGCGGTCATACAGCAGGCCCACCACCATGGGCAGGTCAACTTCTTTACCGGTCTCCTGCTTGGCGGTGTTCACGTTGAACTGAGCAGGAATGACCTTCACGCGGCTCTTGTCGTTGATGTTCTGCCAGAAGTTGACCCCCTCATAGTTGCCAAAGGAAAGGTAACCGGGGCCAAAGATAGCAGGGAACACCCACGACTTGGCATCATTGATGAGGGGCTGGTACAGAAGCAGTTTCTGTTCACTCTTGGGAGTGTGCCGGAGCAGGGTCAACGGGTCTCCGTTGTCGTCGGTGCAGGCGGGAACCAGATGATAAAGGTCGGTGCTTTCCTCAAGCAAGGCCGTCTGGGTTTCCAGCAGGGAGACAAAGAACGACAGAAACTCCTGCAAATGGGTGGTCAGCAGGTCGACGGTGGTGTACGCGGTGCCGCGTGCCTTGTTGAATTCGGCAGTAAGGTTGACCTTCTGGCCGGGTTTGCCGGTGTTGTACAGACTGCCGATAAAGTTCATCACGACAGCGCGATTCTCGGCGGTTTTCCAGCGGGCCACGTCGTTGGCAACTTCCGTGGTGATACCGGCAAGGAACGCCGAAAGTTCGCTTTCGCTGGTGAAAGCGGTCGTCAGCTGAGAACGGAAAGTCGTGTATGTTTGGTCAAGCGTGGCCTGCCCAGTATACCACATTTCCAGCGGATACCGCTTGGAAATCTTATACATATCCACGCTCTGGCCGTCGCGCAAGGTGTTGGGATTCTGCACAGTGTTGATGAACTTGGTTTCATCAAACTTACCAGAGAAGAAAGCGATTTTGCGGATGAACAGACCCCACTCCTGCGACGTGGTTTCGATGCTGGTAAACCTGCCGCTATATGCGCGGGTGGTAATGATGGTACGCGAAACCATGTTATAGAGGGCCTGCAACGTGCCCTCTTTGCTGGTGTTAAGGCACATCTGCCCGACGTTGATAAAAGAAGAGGTATCAACGGCAGTGATTGCACTCTGGCCCGTCACCTGCCGAACCAAATTATTGGCAATGGTATAAATGTCCTGCGGACAGAAAACCGTTGCGCCTGCCTTTTCGGAGAAATTCTGGTTAGCCATTACTTAACAACTCCTTCCATAATACTGAAATTAGGGCTTTCGGGTGCAGGGGCAGGCTTGACCGCCCCCAGAATGATATCTTCCACACTGGAGACAGTGGGAAGAGCGCCCACGGTGCCAGCGGTCGGAACATTGAGCGCGTCAACCTTTTTGCTAAGGTCGGCAAGGCTTGCCACCAGCTGGCCAAGGTCGGGAGTGGCCGGGGCCTGCTGGGCAGGTGCAGGAGTGGGAACCGTCGCCGGAGCGGTCGGAACCGTGGGAGCAGTTGCGCAGGGAACCTGCACAGGGCTGGGGGGAGTGGTCTGGGGATTGCCCAGATTCATAAAAGCGGCAATATCGGTTTTGGAAAAACCTGCGTTTGCCAATGCGAGAACGTCGTTAATGCTGAGTGCCATAATCAATAGGCTCCTTTCCATCTTGATTTGTTGGTTCTAACGTCCACATGGGTGAACGTGTGATATACGCCGATACCACCAGAAGCGCCCAAATAGACCTCTGCTATCTCTGCGATTCTGGACGGTGTCACGCCCTCAACCCAAATATCAGCCGCCATACCGTTACAATGCTGAGACCGGGGAGAGGCGTTTTTGAGAGTGGCGTTATATTCCTTGCTTCGGTATCCGCTGTTAATGTGTACCGGTTTACCGGTAAAATTCCGGATGTTTTCAAGCAAAGTCAAAAGCCGCTCGTCAACCTTTACAATGTCGCTGGGGTCGTGCTTGGAATGGAATTCACGCACGCGAAAGTGCGGGGAGAGCCGCTTTTCTGCGGCGTATTTATATGAATAAGTAAGCATTGCCTACTCCTTTCTATAAAAGCAGGGGTATGCAACATAGAAATGCAACCCCTCAGACTTCCGGTCTGTCTATGTTATGGGGGCCCCTGCACCTTTATAATACTCGGTTTAATCCTCTATGTCAAGGAATTCTTTTATTTTGAGCAACGTGGGCACGTCACTGCACCAAATTTGGTTTAAGTTTAACATAGCCTCAAAGAACGGGTGATGCAACCGGAAAGCTGTTTTCCCTGCTTTCGTGTCCGGATACACTTCCCGGCTTTCATGCCGGGATGTGCACAAATAGATATGGTTTCCGTCGTACACATACGCATATAGACCGGCCACGGCATACAGGGGTTTCATACCTTTGATGTTCATTGCCCGAACTGCTTCCAGATTGTTATATGCAAACTGGTTTTCCATTGCCATCTTGTAAAACTTGCTGTCCTTGTTTTTCATCATGTGGCGCATGAATGCAGTTTGCGCACGCTTGGCACTTACAGCGCTTGATTTCGGCATACCGATAAACACGCCGCTTTCTGTTACCGTCCACTCTTTGCCCGTCCTGCACAGCTTGGCGATTTCATCCACAACCCCAAGTTCAACCAAAATCGGAGACGCGATATCAAACGCATTCGCCAAAAGCCAGAGCCGGAGCGGGGGCTTTCCTTCCAGTTCTCTGTTTCCGTTGATGGTCACATAGGCATTCAAAAGCGCGTCGCCCTCTGCCTTGCGCTTGATAACAATTCTTTCGGGAATGAATTCATCAAAAACCACGTCCTCAAATTGGGAACCGTTGAAACCACGGATATTCGCAATGCTGGGAAGGGTCATACCGATTCCGTATTTCTCTAGGCATTGCTTGGGCTTGCCGTCCTCATACTCAAACCGGCCTATGGTATAGGTGACCTTGCCGCCTTTCACAATATCAGCGTCAAAACCTTCTTTTCTCAAAGGCAAGAACGGGTTCAAGTCGGGGTCGCTGGTGATAGCGTCAAACTCTGTGGATGTGCGGCGTAGGTACAGGAACCGCTTGCCCTCGTTCAGCTCATATTTCAATGTGCCATAGGTTTTACCAACTTGACGTTTACCAATAAGGATATTGCACCAACAACCTAAAGAAGCGATGGACGGGATATTGACCCATCCACCGCTTTCATATAGGTCAAGCGCAATATTTTTCATGTTGCGCTTGCTCATGTTTACACCTCGTAACGGGTCTTGTAATCCGTCTTTTCGCCCTTCGCCGTTGCGTGCTCCGAAACTGCGGCAATGATGCGCTGTGCATCCTGCTCCGAGAAGTACACGCGGTACAGGTCGTAATACTGCCAATTCCGGCCCTTGCTCTGCGGCATTGCGATAAACTCGCCGTTTTTGCCGTCAACGACTTTCAGATTGAGGAACGTCGCGCCCGGGATGTTCAGAGTGAACACACAAACCCGGTCAGAAATGAGGCGACACGCCTGCACGGTTGCGCCCTCAATGGACAGATAAGACTTGACAACTTCGGGAGCGGCGTTCTGATTGGTCTTGTTAAACATGATATTCTATCCTTTCATTATAAAGTAGTGTCTAGCTCAGAAAATCCAACGGAGCATAAACTGTTTTGCCACGCTGTCGCCGTTGGTCGGAAAAAGCGCCGTGGGGCTCTGGTTCGTGTAGATGCTGGCAATGTGGTGTTTCTGCGCTTCCAGCTCTGCCGCCTGCTGTTCCATGGTCTTGCCACCATGACAGCAGGGAGACCACTGGGGCGCATACGGAAAACCACGGCGCGCCGCCTCTTCAAAGGCGGTGAAGGGCAGGGGGTCGAGCTTGCCCACGCCGTCCACGATGTTCAGAAGATTCCCGTCCTTATCATAGACAAGGCCGTAAATGTTCTGGGCAGCATCCTCATAAAGCAGGACGTGCGAAACGTTGGTCGGAGTGACGCAAGGGCCGGTACAGGTACAAGGGTCAGTCATTGGAAGCACTCCCTTCTTTATATGCGCTGGTGAAGTCGTCACCGTCAAGCATGAAATCATGCGGAATCTCTGCGCCAATTTCGCATTTCAGCGTTTCGGCGTTGATATCCTCAAGGGCCATTTCAATGCCCTTGGAGCCGCTGGAAGAGGTGAGCGGTTTCATGCCGTGCATCTTGACGACTTCCAGACAGTCGCGCTTGCTGTTCCAGTCCAGAAACAGCAGGGTCAAAACCTGTTTGTCCTTCACTGCTTCCACAGTGACATACTTTGTGATAACTTTCATTGTGTTGTCCTTTCATCTCGTGGTTGATGTCCGATGCAAGTTTGTCCTTGCAATTATATAATAGCATAGGGCACATATGAAATTGTGAAGAGAGCGTTAATAATTGGTTACACCTCTTGTATACATATAATTGGTTACACCTCTTGTATACATATTTGTATACATATAATGAGGTGCAGGGCACC
>ERZ894232.2149-NODE-2149-length-15086-cov-588.632959_pt1 | contig 15086 bp, 3 predicted proteins | sample MGYA00380296_ERZ894232 | MGnify/ENA primary metagenome ERZ894232 (study PRJEB32331, sample SAMN06328433) | human gut metagenome | biome: human gut microbiome; feature: stool | host: Homo sapiens | collected 2014-08-14 ... | reverse complement strand
TAAGCGAAGGTGGTATTCGTTCTAGTGGTAGCGAGTTCCTTGAATTACATAATAATGATAAGTATAAAGAACTTCGTGTTAGTGGTCCTGAAGGAGGTTATATTAGTTATGCTTTCGGATTTGCTTCTCCTAAGATATTGGATAGTGAAACTAAACCTGAAGATACAGAATTTTATTCAGATAGTGCTAAGTATGCAATTAATCAATGTGTATATAACTTCTTCGTACATTATGTATATCCTAATGGTAATATTACTGATGGTATTAATATTCCTAATACTATGAGTTATTCAGAGACTATTAGTTTAGGTACAGCTAATGAAGGTAATACACCACTAACAATGGATATAAATGAAGACACTCTAATATCTGATATTAAGACTAAATTTGATGCTTATAAAAGTCAATATGGTAATATTAATACTAATAATGCACACGATGTAGTTAATATATTTGATAGCATTAGTAATGTAAGATTCTGTAATATATTTCCTAAATATAATTCTAATGGTATTGCTCTTTATAAAAACAATAATGGCAATCGTATGTTTAGAGGAACTAGAAATCCTAGTTACAGAGGAATTCATCAGATAGAATTCTTATTTGACAACATACCTATGAGAAAAGAGTTCGTAGGATATTTTATATCTTATGAAAAGACAGAACCTATATTAGTTAGTGAAGGTGTTCCTGTACGTAGAGATGATGATTTTAATACTGCATTTAATGAACAAGTTAATAATATTCGTTTCTATTATCCTGAATTTGATATTATAAAGAAGTCAGGTGCTGGTAATATATTTATTACCGATAGTCGTTATACTATGGGTAATGCTTATAAAGGTCCTATGTTTACTGACTATTATAGTAGTGATACTGATTTTAATCAATCTCGTCCTTCAGAAGAATTTGGAGATATTAGAGCTGTTAAAAGCTCTACTATTATAATGGCTGATAGCAAAGATGATAATAATGTAGGTAGAGAAGCTGTTGTTAATCTTGTTTTGAATAAGTCATTAAAGTTAGGGTTCTATACTGCAAATGGTAGAGGTTATGTAAATAGCTTATTACTTAATATAAGTGATAACTTATATATGTCAGAGAATAAAGACCTTATTCCACTTGGCTATATTAAGTATGTTAATCCAACAGGAGATACTTATAATTATGGTTATGAAGATTATATCTATAATTATAATTATTACTTTATGACAGCATGTGTTTATGCCTTTAATCGTAATGGTGTATATTATGATACTACTGACCCAATACCTAAGAAGGCTACGGATAATACTAATCTTTATCCTAATTTCCCTAGAGTACATTGGGATAGTGAAAGAGTAGGTAATACTCCTATAAGTAGAATAATTCTTAATTATTATTCGCTATATCCATTATTTGCTAAAACTATTAAAACAGCTCCTGATGAAAGATACTATACTATTCATACTGATAATAATTCTTTCGTTCAGAATATTCGTATGATTCATCTATTACCTACTACTATCAATGATACATTTGAAATAAGTAGTATGTATCTTGATTATGCAGGTAAGAAATTCATTAATTATAATGAATTATTATATAGTAACTTTGTTACAGAATACTGTCAAACTATTCGTAGAAGCGATGTTATTAGTGATGAATCAGTAGAGAATAAATGGCGAATATTTAGACCTAATGCTTATAAGATAATTAGCGAAAATAAAGGTGATATCATTAACGTTATTGGTATTGGCACTTATCTTATAGCTCATTGCGAACATTCAATGTTTATCTTTAATAGAGATAATACGCTTTATACTAAAGACAAAGATGTTCAAATGTTAATGCCTGATGCTTTTGATATTGATTATCAAGAGGTATTTACTAGTGAAAAAGGATATGGTGGTCTACAAGATTTTGAAGCATACGTATGTAATGAAGCTGGATATATATTCTTAGACAGAAGTAAGAAGAGGTTATATAGATTTGATGAGAAGAATCTAAATGACTTAGGTGACGGAGTACAGTCTATATTAGATGAGTATTTAACTAGTAATACTCAAATACTAATGGGAATGGATAAGGAGAATAATCGGTTGATTTGCTCCTTTATGGGGGATGTTTCAGACTTTACCCTTAGTTACAATTTCGTCACTAATACTTGGATAAGTGTACATACTTATTTATGTAGAGGATTTTATAATACAAAAACTAATTTGTATATTAGTTCCTTCAACAAGAAGAATATTATAGGTCAATTAGGATTTGTAAAGCCTTTGAGTTATCTTAAATATAAAGACTTTGAGATAGCCGCTAATAAGAATCCTTTCTATGTAGGAGACAATAATAATACTATGGTAGTCGATGTATTATTCAATCTTGAATACGATACTATTAAAGTACTTAACTACATAAGTTATGACTTATATAAAGCTAACGACATTAACTTTGCAGGTAATAAGATACTATTGTTTAGTAATACTTCGATAAGTAGACTTGAAGATATTACTGTTAATGAACGTAATACTTTCGATACAGCTAAACCTTATTATGAACATGGTAAATGGAATTATAATTATTTCCGTAGTGTTCTAAACGAAGTAGTTACTAATTATCCAATAGATAGACTTACTGGTAAATTGACTGTTGATGTTGATAAGAATTACGAACCATTTAAATCCAATCTTATTAATGGTAAATATCTAGGTGTGCGTTTTGTAATTAATGACGGAACAGCTAAGATAGAGATTAAGAAGATTGAATGTTATGTTAATAAATATAGAGAATAATGAAACGTATTAATGAACAAAGACCTAAAGCATTTATAGGTACTGCAATTTCTGTTGGTACTAGTATTGTTAGTGGTATCATAGGCAATCGTAAGAAGAAGAAAGCTGAACAAGCCGAAAGGTTAAGACAAGAGCGTCTTCAAAACCTACAAGACAATCAGGCTTTAGCCAGTGCTCAAAATGAGAACATGATGTCCGAAGAAGAGAGGTCACAGTTCTTAAGCCAATACTTATCTAAGGGCGGGAAAGTACGAACCTTCCCCCATAAAGGAACTGAATTACGTATTGTCGAGGGTGGTACTGCTATTCCTATTAAGAAAGATTCGTTTCTTCTTAAAGGACGTAAACACAATACTGGAGGTATTGTTATTGATGCAGGTAAGACAGGTGTTGAAGCTGAAGGTGGTGAAGTAGTGCAAGTTACTCCTAAGCAACTTAAAGTATTCAGTGCTCAACCTATACTTAATGGTAATAGTCCGGCTGAATTAGTTCAGAAAGGTGTTAAGCCTTCTAAAGTATTTAATGCTCAAGAGTCATTTAAAGATAGAAATGGTCTTAATGATGACGGTACTAAAAAGAAAAGAAATATGAGAACAATAACTGGTAAGAAAAAGCTAGGAGGATTATCTCGTAAGAAAGATTACGGTTCAGATAAGAAACCTTATCCTAGTGTTAAGTCTAAAGACTTTGCAGGTGGTGGTCGTAGTTATCCTATTCCTACTAAAGCTGATGCTCGTGATGCTCTTAGATTAGCTGGACTTCATGGTCGTTCTGATGTGAGAGCTAAGGTATATAAGAAATATCCTGAATTGAAGAAATCAGTTCTTGGTTCTAGAACAAGATTATTAAAGGATAACTATAATAACTTTGGTTTAGAAAAGGATTATAGTAGTAGTTTTGCTCCTAATGCTTTGACTAAAGCTAATATGAATTCTGTTAAGACTAATAGTGTAGTTCCAAGTAAACCTGTTAGAGTTTCTATTAGTTCTAGTACTAGTCCATTATCTAAATCTAGTAGATTTGGAAACTTTATGAGCGGTATAGGTGGAGAAGCTATTAGTGCCGGTATTGGAGCATTGGGTAATATTATAAGTGGTGTTACTAATAAGAACAGTATTAATAATATTCAAGCTCCTACTAGACCTAGAATTATAATTCCTGTAAGGATGAGAACTACTTATAATATAAATCCACAATTAGCTGAAAGTCGAAATTCTGAAAGAAATATGGCTAGAATTATTGATTCTAATACTTCTAGTTCGTCAGGAAAGATTGCTCGTATTCAATCTTTAGCTAATCGTGGAGTTCTCGAACGTAATAAATTAAGAGGTATTAAAGAGAATGTTGAGACAAACCTTCTCAATCGTTCTGCTCTTAATCGTCAAGGAGTAGAAGCTGCAAACAATCAAGTATTAAACGCTTATGATAATGCAGTTACTCAAACCGAAAACGAAAAGATTCAAGCAAGAGCTAATAATCGTACTAATATAATTGAAGGTCTTACTAGCGCAGTTAGAGATTATCAATTAGGTATGGATAAGAGACGTTCAGAAGAAAATGCTACTGCTGCTATAATGTCTGCAAATCCTGAACAAATGGAATTATTCTTAAAATTGATGGATAAGAATAAAGGTAGATTGAGTAAAGTACGTAGTAGTCTATTCAGATGTGGTGGTAAGAAAAAGATTGCTTAACTATAAATAATATAACTATGCCGATAGATATTAGAACAGCTGGTTATCAAAAGAGGGAGCGGGTTGCCGCTCCTTTAGATGTTTACAATAGTACGTTAAATACTCTACAACAGAAACATGATACTGCTATTGAAACTAGTAATCAGATTAAAACGTTTCTTGCTAATAAGCAATTAAACGAAGCTGAAAATGAGTGGCTCGATAAATATTCGAGAGATGTTAATACTCAAATAGAAGCAAGTGCTCAAGAAGGTAGTTATGCTACTGCATTGACTACTGCAAGAAGATTAGCCGGAGAAGTTGCTAGTAATCCAGGACTTACTGGTCGTGAGCGTTATCAACAAGAGTTTAAAAAGTTCCAAGACGAAGTTACTAATAGTGATGCTTATGATGGAGATGTTAAGGCTTATACATTGGAACAGAACAAATATAATTATCAAGACCAAATAGATGAAACAGGTAAAGTAATAGGCGGTAATCAATTCAAACCTAATTATCGTCCTGTTGAACAAATAGATTATAATACTTTATATCAGAAAGTATTGTCTACTGTTGGTGTTGATTCTAGTTCAGGTGAACAGTTAGTATGGGGTGATGCAGAAGGTAATCTTAAAGAAGGTCAAGGAAATATTGCTGCTGGTGATATTCCTTATCTTAAAACTTCCAGTGGTATTCGACAGTTATCTAAGGAAAAGATACGTGCTGCATTTGAAGCTACATTAAATGAAACTCCTGGTGCTCGTGCTTCTCTTGAACAAGACTATAAAGTTAATGTTTGGAAAGCTAATAAAGGTAATAAGAATAATCTTGTTACTAAGCCTGACGGAACTATTATGTCGCAGAGAGAATTTGAAGAGAATCTATTTGCTCCTAGATATGCTGCTTCTGCTTATCGTAGAAGTGAAAGTAGAATTAGTCCTGAATTAGGATTTAATCTATTAGCTGCCGCACGTAAAGCTGCTGCTAAACCTAAGACTGGTAAAGAACCTGAATTATTACCTTCTATGCAAACAGTTGGTGGTAAAGAGAAAGTAGAACCTGATACTCCTGCTAAGGTTGCGTCACAATTGAATACGCTTAATAGTCAATTAGCCAATATGTTTGCTACTTATGGAATATCTAAATCTGTTCCATTAGATAAAGCGTATGCTCAATTAAGGTCAAGTATTGCTAATAATAGCAATCTATCTGATACAGCTAAGAAGCAAGCATTGGATGAAGCATATAATTATTATAGTGGTATTAATAACGCTAATAATAGATTAGATGCTATGAAAGAACATCTTACACAAGATGAACAGTTTGCATCTGATTTCTTAGGTAAGAGACTTAGTAATGGAAATATGGCAGATACTAATAATCCTATGCAACGTGAATATGCTAATAGAATGAACAAGTTATTCACAGATTCGCAAGGTAATAGTTTCGATACAGTTCTTGTTAATCCTATTAACGAAGCTAGTAAAGCTGCTATTATATCTAAACTAAGAGTTGATATGGGTCTTACTAGACAAGATGTATCATTCTCTAAAATAGGGGATAAAGAATATATTCGTATTAGTAAAGATGCTTATACTCGTTTAGCTCCTGAAATAAGTGAAGTATTAAAAGTTAATCCTATTGGATTTACTAATGAAGGTGTAGAACCTAAATCATTTACTAGAGCTGATAAAGTCTATCATGGTAATAAATATTATGGTAGTAAAGTCACTGCATTTATGGCTGGCTTTAGAGCACTTGGTCGTGGAGAGATAACAACTGCTGGAAGTGATAAAAACTCAATAGCTTATGTATATGAGAAAGCTGCACAAATATCTAATGCTGCAACTGAAAGAGTATCTAAAACTCTTCCTCCTACTTATGTAGACTTAGCTGTATTTGACTTACCACCTCATGTTGTTGCTTTAGGTCAAGGATTTGAATCCGAACAACTTAAAGACTATAATGAACGGGTTATGAATATGGTTAGTATTGCTAATCCAGGAAGTATAGTTATTAAGAAACGTAATGAAGAAGGAGTTCTTGAAGTTGTTGAAGATAGTAGAGATAGAGATGCTATCATGCAAACTATTCAAGCACAAATTAAGAAGAAGAATATTAATAACGGTTGGTGTAGTTCTGCTTCTACTGGTGAATATGGTATATTCTTAAATATTCCTTATACTGTAAAGACAGGTAAGAATGTTGGTAAGAATCCTGATTCTGATATGGAAGATAGAATACAGAACGCAGTAGCCGGAGACTATATGATTACAGGTGCTATACTTAATGATGAGATAGAGAGATTTAAATCTTTGCCTGCTGTTAAAGCATGGGACACTCTCAATTCTATTAAGTACAATAACGCTCTTAAAAGAGGTTATCGTTTATCAGATAGTGAATTTGGAGACGGTAGTTATTCAGTTGTTACTGATGGCAACCTGTATCAAATACTCGATGCTAGTGATTCTCCTGTAATTAAGATTACTGAAAGTGAATTATTTGAACGTATGCTTCAAAACAATCAAGCTAATGCTGTTCTTGCTCCTGTTAAAGAAGATATAGATTTGATTAGTGCTAGAAATGGTTCTATTGCAAATTCCCCCATAGAAGAGCAACAAGTGATTGCTCGTCCGCTTATGCAGAAGGCTATGATAATGGCAGGTGCTACTGGTAATCTAAATGAATTAGATATAGATACTAAAAGACAAGTATTTCAATTCTTTAATCGAATGTACTCTAGTCTTACAGGAGAAACTCCTAGTCAAGTTATACTTAATCAAATGAATGACTTAATGAAGTAAGCGTATGCCAAACATGTTTGATAATATATCAGTAGAAAAAGCTCCACTAACTAGTGGGGCTAATTCTGTTAATATGGCTAAAGAAGCTCCTACTGTTACTAAATACAAACCTGATGTAGCTGCACAAGGCGACTTCATGTTTCGTAATCTTAGTGGTAAAGAAGTCTTTACTGGAACAGAGGAAGATTATCATTCTTTAGCTAAGTATGGTGCTGAACCTAATCGTTATCAAAGTAGAGAAGAATTAGAAACTCTTCGTGCTAAGAATCAATCAGCTTGGAAACAAGCAGGTAATGCTTTAGGTCAAACTATTGGAACAGTTATAGGAGACACCGTTGGTGGTATGGGTATGTTAGTAGATTTAGCTACTGCTGGATTATGGGATGATAAACCGTTTAGTAATCCTATTACTAGAGCAGGTGATGCTATATCTGACTATGTTCGTGATGATTTATTTCCTATATATCGTGAGAATCCTGATAAAGCATTTGATATGAATGATTTTTCAGGTTGGTTCTTTAGTCAAGTTCCTAGTATTGCTAGTTCTCTATCTTTAATGATTCCTGGTACTCTTTTAACTAAAGGAGTTGGAGCTGTTGGTAAAGGAGTTGCAGCATTAGGACGTAGTAGTTCTAAAGTAAGTCGTGCAATGAATTGGGCAAAGAAGGCTACTAAATTAGATAATGTATATCGTGCTAATAGATTAAAGATATTAGCTAATGACGGTATTACAGCTATTGGTATGCGTTTAGGTGAGAATTATCAAGAAGCTCGTGGTGTTGCAGAACAGATAGAAGGCGAAGCATTGTCTCTATTTACTGGAATGTCTGACGAAGAGTTTCAGAATTGGTTAGATAATAATCCCGATATTGCAAATGAGACTAAAGGTAGAACTAAAGAAGAAGCCGCTCTTATAGTTGCAGATAAGGCAGCTATGCGTAACTTTGGTTATAACGCAGGTAACGTATTCTTTGATTTCATGCAGTTACGTGCTGTTAATAAAGCAATAGGACAAGTCAATCGTGCTATTACTCCACGTATTCGTTATTCACAGAATCAAGCTCTCGATAGAATAGCTTCTACTGGTGTTGAATCTGCTAGTCAAACTTTAGGTCAAGCGGCAAAAGGTACTATTAAAGATTTTGCAGGTAAAATAAATCGCTTTGTTAATTCTAGTGAGAATCTACTATTATCTGAATTAACCGAAGGTATTGAAGAAGCAATAAACTATGTAGGTCAAGAAGAAGGTACTTTATACGGTCGTTATTTATTAGGTCAAGCTGGACAATATAATGGTGCTGTATCTATGGATAGAATAGAGAAGTACTTGCAGAATCCTCAATTATACAATGCTGCACTTTGGGGAGTTATTGGCGGTATTACTTTTGGTGGTACTATGTCAGCCATTAATAATCGTAAAGGTGGTAATATAGAAGAGAAACAACGTATTGCTGAAATAAATGGTCGTGAACAGGTATTCAATGAGTATGCTCGTCAGATACAGATTATTGATAATGGTGAAAATCCATATCAAATAGAACGTGATGCTAATGGTAATCCTATTACTTATTTAGATGACGGTACTGTTAGTCAAGACCCAACAGTTGGTACTACTCGTTATGTTAAGATTAGTCCCGAAGAACAAGAAGATTTACGTGCTGCTGCTAAAGAGAAGTTTACTACTACTCTTACTTTAAATGCTATTCGTTCAGGTAATTATGAACTACTTGAAGATTATATTGAAGACCCTAGACTAAAGAAGAAACTAGTTGATTCAGGTCTTGTAGATGATGTTGAATACGATAGAGATACGCAAGAATTAAAGAAAACTATGCGTACTGTTCTTGATAGATACTTTAATTATTCTACTGCATTACGAAGTGCTAATATTGATGATGCTTTACTAGATGTTGCTATATCAGAGAATATAGTTAATGCACAAGAAGCGGACTTATTAAATAAACGAGTAGAAAGACTTAATACTATTCAATCTCAATTAGAGAATAGCATACCGGCTATTAATGAAGTTCTTGATCCAATGGCTAAGAATCGTATGCAATTAGGTATATTAGAACAGTATCGTAGAGAAGTAATGTCTACTTATAATAGTCTAAAGAATAGTAAAAATCCTTTAGATAGAGCGCAAGCTAGTCAGTATCTTGATTTATCGCGAATAATTGAATCTAAGGTTACAGACTTACGAAGAGGTTTAAGTCCTATGGAAAGTTTATTCCTAGATAATGTTCGTAGTGTAGAGAATATTGCATTAGGAATAGAAGGTAGCGAAGAACAGAATAACTTAATCAAGAAACAAATAGAAGAACTTGATGAAAATGATGTGGCTCTGTTTAAACAGACAGGTAAAGACTTTAGTCTTGGTACTCTTGCTAAACAAGTTCGTAATATTAATTCAGAGTATATGGATAATATGGGACAGATACTTCTTGATGAAATTCGTAGAGATAATTATCGTTCTCGTATTATTACTACTAATGAACAAGCTAAGGAATTTGAAGATACTCGTAAGAAAGAATTAGAAGATGCAGCTAAGAATCTAGTTAAATCAGCAAAGAAGAATCTTAATGACTTTGTTAATATGGCTAATGAAGAAGAGCTTGGTAATCTTGAGAAAGCACTAGATAATGCGTTTACTGATGAAGAAAGTCAGAATACTAGCAATAAAAGTTTATCTAATGCTGTTAGTATTTTAACTAATTCAGAGAATGGTAAGAATGAAATAAGTAATCTAAGAGAAGCTATTACTAAGAGAAGAAATAAGTTAGCTATACAGAATGAAGTACAGCAAAGACAGCCGGAGAATCATCAAGGAACCTCCTCTATGGGGGAAAGGAGGAGCGAAGCGACGACTCAAGAAGAACCAGAGGTTAAGCCTAAGCCTAGACCTAAACCAAAGACTGCAAAAGAGAAGAAATTAAAGGAAACGTTAGACGAAGTAGTATCTCAATCTAATTCAAGTATTGTAAATAAATCTAATATAGGTAATCTTGAATTTACGATAGTAAATCCTTTTGCAAGTCTTAGTGATGTATCTCGTAAACCAGTTAAAGTTAACGATATTGATATTCGTATTAGTAGATTTGGAAATGTAAGTATTGACGGATTAGATGCTAAAGGCAATATAATTGCCGATGTTAGTATTGAAGAACTTAATGCAGCTATTGCTATTGGAGATATTACTGTTGTAGATACTTCTAAGAAAGAAGATACTAGAACTGATGATACAGTTCTTGAATCAGCTATATCTGATAATGATTTAGAAGGTCAACGTCAACGTATAGAAGAAATTAATCTTATCATAGACTTGTATAATCAGATACAAGGCAATGAAGTAGAAGGTAAAACTTTTACTAGTCTTAATGATATGATGATATATTTACAACAACTTAATCCTAGAGCTATTAATCTGTATAATGATATTAAAGTTTTAGCTAATCGTCAAATAGTAAACGGTAAGATAGTTAACGTTGATACAGAAGTTAAGACACCTTCTGATATTATACAGTCTGCAAGTAAGACATTAGAAAATGCTATTGCAGAAGATAAACAACGAGCTAAAGATAATGGTTATTTCTTTAATCTAGTTAATCTTGACGATAGTAAAGTTTACTCTCGTATTGGTCAACTTAAATCTAATGATACAGTTAGTGTAGAATTAGACGAAGACAATAACCTTATCGTTAAGTCTCGTGGAATTAAGATAGGTGAGTTCCCTAAGATTGGTTATAATAATGGGAACGTTGAAGTTATAAATCAAGGTTGGAGATACACTGTTAGAAATGGTAGTATAGATTTTATAACGCAACTCCAATCTATTATTAGTAATGAAGATAAAAGTGCTAAAGAGTTTGTACAAACGCTTAATAATATACGTCGTTTGTATCGTGTTCGTAATAACCCTGAAGTTGAAGGAACATTCGGACATCAGCTTAATGCTTTACAAGAGAATAAGAACTGGAAGAATCTAACTAGTTTATTCGGTGATACTCAAACTAATCTATTAGATAGGATTAGACATCTTAATAATATTATATTCTTTAATAATGCTCTTAATGTTAATCAGTCTGATTTTAGTACCATTGTTAACGATTCGTTAACTAATTGGATGAATAAACTCAAGAAGTCTTATACGGACATTAATAACTTAAAGTCCTCTATTAGTAAAACTAAGTCTAAAAAGAAACGTCTAGTTGTTGGACGTACAAGTTCAGGTAGTGTTATTTATGCTAAAGATAAACAAGGTAATCCTATATATCGTAAGTTTGGAGATGTTACTACTAGTGAAGCAACTGACGGTTATCGTTTAGTAGTAGGAGTTGACGGTGGAGTAGCTGATATTAAAACCAATACTATTATTGCGGCTAGTCGTATTCCTAGAAATGTAGTAGGTATGACTATTAAAGATTCAGAAGGAAGACTTATTGCAGTTCCTAGTCGTGAGAATACTATGAGTAATAGTGAAACTGGTGCTACTGAATATACTAAGAGGTTTAATGAAGGATTAGATAAACTACTTCATTCTTTATTAGATGCTACTTTACAAGGCAATGAAAATCTTCATACTCAACTATTAGAAGAAGTATCTAAATATATAGGTAAACAGAAAGTACTGTATGGTTATGAAGTAAGAGGTCATGCTTTAATACCTATAAATAGAGTTGCGCCAACTATTTATTTTAATCTTAAAGATAGAAATGTAGCTTTCTCTATTCCTGGTGAACTTAAACCTAGAAGACTTATGGCTCGTATGCCTAATGGTTTTGTTCCTACTAATAATCATGGTAACTTTAGTAAAATGTTACAAGAAGTATATGCTTTACTTACTCGTAATGTTGTTAATTCGGCTATTCGTGGTGAATCTAGTTTATTTAGAGTAGTAGACGGTAAGTTACAAGCTAAGATACCTAATATACTTCAAGATGAATGGTTTGATACTGGTTATAGTAGTTATGAAGAATTTGTAGCTAAAGACGGAGTACTAGTTACTGACTTAGGTAATGTTACTGATAGTAAAGGTAATATCATTAGTAACTTTAATTATGTAGGAGATGTATATAATCGTAATATCACTCTTATGAATCCTAGTCGCAATGCTAGTCGTACTGACGCGGCTAACGCCGCTACTTCCCCCATAAAGGAGCAACAAGCTGTGTCTCCCGTAGTTGTACCTGACCCACTTGCTAGTCAAGACAGTGTTCCTCAAATAGGTACTCTTATGGAAGTTGCGCAAGCTAACACTGATAATCCTAATCTACTATCTGTTATATCTGCATTAGAAAGTGCTGGTATTAAACTTAATCCTGATATTGAAATAGTAGGTGATGAAGGTAGATTTGCAGGAATAGTCGCTGGTGGTAATACTATTACTCTTAGTAATCGTTTTAATAGTCTTGCTCCTGAACGTAGAGTTCTTACTCTTATACATGAAGGTGTACATTATCTACTTAATGATGAACGTGCTAATATAGAACAATCATTCGGAGACTTATACGATAAGTTTGCTAACTTTATTAATCAAGATTCTCGTCTAGTAGATGAGTATGGAGATTTCTTAAATAGTAGTAAACCTAGAGCTGTTGCTATTGAAGAGTTTGTAGTTGAAGCTATTACTAATCGTACATTTGCTAGATTACTAGCTAGAATTAAGTATGATTCTAATCCTACTACTGAATCAAACAACCTATTTACTAAAATAGTAGATGCTTTAGTAGAATTAATAGGTAAGATAGGACAAATAGATAATACATTACTTGGGGAAGTTCGTAATCGTTTATCTACTATTGGATTAGAAACTAGTGATACAGCTAGTACTTCTACTGTTACTCATGACGATACTTTTGATAGAGCAGAGGAAGATGTTAGTGTTCCTACTGATGATGTATTTGATATTCCTGACATAGACTTAGATTTAGATAGTAGTATAAGTGATAACTACCGTCAAGTCGATAATTTCGATAGTCTGATTGAGGGATTGAATAATCGACAAAAGGCTATTGTGACACATTTGTTTGACACTGGTGAGCTTAATTTCGTATGTAGTTAAGTAAGATAAGCCTAGAGACGAAAGTCCGGCAGAGAGCCTTAGAATGAGCCATTTTAAGCGCATCTGCCGGACTTTTATATTTTCCTTATCTTACTATCACGATAGCATATAAAATGCGAAATTCGGCAGGAATTTGAGGTCTACGAGCATCCGTCCGCCTTCGTAACGTGCGGTTTTCGTCCGTCTAATGAACCTATTTGATAGTATTGATAATAATGCTATCTTTGGTAATGTTAGTAATAACTTAATTAATAATATAAAGTGTATGAGTTGTATTCCTAGTAACCCTAAATTAGATAAGCTATTAACGCTTACTAATAATGATGTTAGAAAGTCTACTGAATACCTTGCTACTATCGAAGACAATAGTTTTCGTGATTGGTATAAAGAAAAGACTGGTAGAGATTTTAATGATGAGAATATTGATACTAATACTGTTAATGCTATAATAGCATATAATAACAGAGAGACTATCAATACTAAAGATTATGTTCAGAACGTTCGTACTTCACGGACTGGTGTATTTGGTAATGACATAGCGAAAGAAGACCACGCTATTAATATTCTTGCTACTATTTATTTAAAAAGTCAAGGAAGTATTCGTAAAGCTCTTGCTAATAAAAAACGTAAGGGTGAAAATGAAGTAATAAAGGATAAAGCTGGTAACGAGTTAAGTCCTCAAGCTGCTATAAAGCTGACTATGATTACTTATCTTAATAGACATCTAAAAGAGAATGATAAGAAACTTACTCAAGAACAAAAGGCTTATGTAGGTACTATTATTCGTAATCTTTACGATGGCGGTAATTATAATCGTAATGAGTTATTTGATATAGTAATTAACTCACCGGAAGTAGTTAGTCTTAGCAAAGAGTTTGGTATAGATACTAATGAAGATTTTGAATCTAATGATGATGTTAAAGAAGATAGTGAACAAAACTCTCGTCAAGATGACCAAGAAACTATTGCTGCTCTTCGTGCTGATTGGTCTGAAATATCTGACCAACGAAAAGATATAGATAAAAATGTTAGCAAAGAAGTAAAAGAATGGTTTGCTCGTTTACCTAAAACAAATAGTAATAGTTTTATAAATGAACAGCCTGATACTTCTAATAATACTTATTCAGGTATAGCTGAAAGTGTAGGTTTTGATAGTTCTTTCAAAGCTATTAATAACTATGGTAATTTCTCTAGTGTTGAAGCTATGGTAGAAAGCTTTCATACTATTGCTTCACGTTTTAAAGAAGTGTCTCATTTAGAATATGCAGCTCGTTTATTAGAAGACGAAGCTAATGTTCAGATAAGAAATAAGATATATACTCAATTAAAACAGTCTATTTGGGAACGTAATGAAGTAGTATATAGCCAAGACGGTTCTAGTGTAGTTACTAAGAATCGTAATACTTTTCCTAAACTTAATCTACAAAACAAAATACTTAATAGTTTCGATTCACTTATTCACAATCCTTCTATTATGGCTAATGATATTGCCGTATTAGACGAACTTAAAAACAGATTATCTACACTAAAAAATTCTAACATAAATGAAATCCAAGAAATTACGGAGCAAATTGCTGCAATTTTTAATAAGTATAACTTCGGCATCAATAGACAGGGTATTGTTAACTACGTTCGTAACTTCGGTGATAACCAACTTTCTAATATCTCTTCTATTGTCGATGATTTGTTAGAGTTTAATAAAGTAGTAGGTAAGGCGACTAATCTATTAAAGATAGATAATGAAGCACAACGTATCTATTATGCAGGTGAATAT